>Ga0307514_10000257_pt1 | contig 135350 bp, 103 predicted proteins | sample 16_EM_MG_FD_203088 | JGI IMG/M metagenome (GOLD analysis project Ga0307514, IMG submission 203088) | Populus trichocarpa ectomycorrhiza microbial communities from riparian zone in the Pacific Northwest, United States - 16_EM | ecosystem: Host-associated > Plants > Roots > Unclassified...
AGACAAAACAAGACAAAAGTCGAAGCTGTTTCAAAGTCGTAACTTGCTTTGCTATACAAGAGAACGAGTAAAGAGAGAAGAAAAGGAAATCCTCCAACGCCAATCAACACTCTCTTTATATACAATCCGTCTGCCACCCTCGAACCATCCCTCATGCTCCGATGTACCATCCGAATCTTAACCCATGATCTTACACACCACTCCACCATTCCTTATCGTAACAATCACGCCACATCTTCCGACGTCGCAACACCTCATGCCACATCCCTATCGTACTAAATTATCCCGCCACCATCTCGCTGCTCTTCCTGCGTCTTCGCCTTTCTGTATCACAATTCCTTCGACACCACCAGAATCTTGCTTCCTTATTCCCAAGTATCTCCGTACCTTCCTGCGCCGTGACAGCTTTAGTCCAGTTGTCTTACTTCCAACTTCCTGTAAAGGTTGTGGCTTGCAATACTGTAATAATATACAAAAACAATGTATCGAACTGGTATTATGTGATAGATTTTGTATACCAATTACCCTATTGAAGTTTATCAATCAGCATCAAACTATTTCATTGTTGCTTGTTGCAATCTATTCAGAGGTATTTGAAATTACCTATATTTTGATTCAGTAACCTTTTCAGCTGTATACACAAGAACCTGCATTGCAGCATTATGGTTCCAAATCAATAGTTTCTATCTCTGATGGAATTCTATTGACAGCTATTTATCAACCATCACCTTCCCATATTTGAATATTATTAGTTCTCTCTAAAGGTCTTCATTTTGGTAAAATTCCTTGAGTATAACATCAAGTCCTGTCCATAATTGATCACAGTCATTTTCCTGCATACTATGTATGGAATACACATTTACTTCTTGTGCGGCTTCCATTACAGTTTCTTGAATGGTTGTGTCTACATTACCTTTACTGCCATCATTTCAGCATAAAAGAATTGGAGTGCTATGTGTATCCAGTAAATATATCATTCCCTATGTCTCATTTGTCTGCAATATTCTACTTTTCAAAGTAACAAATCGTATCATGATGTGCATGAGGATAGAATATTAATATACAAATGTCAATGAATTCAGGAATAGATTATTGAAATTTCCAGCGTTTAGTGATTCATCCAACTAGTTGAACATGTCTTCAACTAATACCAGAAGCTGCTGATGTAATTGCTTGGGCTGCTACCACTAATAGACATTGTGGAGACAGTATTGCCAGAACTGGTTTCAAAGTGGGTGAACACCTTGAGTGTATAGAGCATGAATATAGTATCCTCTAGTAGCTGCCAGGTACTGTACTAATCTCTGGAGTTAGCCAGAGGTCAAAGACTTTCATGTATGAAGAGTGCATCTTAGGAAATGTTGTATCTCTGATATGAGACATGCAAAATCTGAGTAACTATAACTTGATCCGGATAATCCCTAACACAGAAAGCCAAAAGAGTATAACAATAACACCAGAATCCATTACGACAATCCCATCTAATACTGCGAATGATAATATTACAATTTCTAATAGAAAATCAAATACTCCAGGACATGTTATGCAATATATTGTAAGGATTGGTGGCACATGTTCAGGGACATAGAATCAGCCCAATGAGAACCCATGTAAGCAGTTGAGGTATAGATTAAATTTGTAAATGAGGATTACAAGTTGTAATATACAGCCACCAGATATGCTGAATGCTTGAAAAATTGATAAAGTGAGTCTTCACAGATGTACAAACAATCTGAACAATGATTACATCAAAAGTAAGAATAGATTGCGCATTCCATGCCTGATTCCAAATCATTAACTGACTGTACATTCACTGACCCTGCATATATACAGTACAGATACCTTTCAAAATATTCTGTATCCAAAATGGAAGATATGCTGATACAGTTAGAGTCTAGTTTTCAATATTCCAGAAGTACAATGCTACCAAGATATTTAAGCAATTATGCATTTAGTTGTTATTGCAAAGTTCACATTTGAGTTCTGATTGGTACTTGTACAAGGTGTCTGAATATTGAAATCATTCGATTTGAAAGTTGTGCAAGAGATACAACTGATGTCAACTGATACATGTTGTGTTTTGCTGGCTAGTTAAATATCTTACATATTGTATAATGATCTAAATGGATGCAATGGATTCTCTTATTGTGAGTACTTACAATGCTTATTGCATAATCTAATTACTTTCCCATTCATTTTCCCTAATGTATTTTCTATGCCAACATCTTTCCTATATCACTTATCTTACTTAGATTTAGTCTACATGACAGACTGGGATTGTAGGGGTCAATAGACTGTTGATTGGGAGGGTCTTTAGGTGGTAGAACAAAAGGTAAATAGTGGATACGTAGATTATTCTATACCTCGTATATTGGTGGCCATTGCGGTCGGCAGACTGAATTTAAACTATGATGGCTTCAGTTGATTTCAATCTGTAGAAGGTAGAATACCATGGTAGTATATAAAGACATATGCCCATGTATCGCATTTGATGAACGGATATCTGGATATATGGCTACAAATGTGTATACCAATAGTTTCACTTAGAATATAGATATGTATAATAAGATTATTGCAAAAAATCTAAAGCTCTTGGTGAGCTGACTATGCATAGCAGGTGTTATCTGGTCCAGAATGCATCATATACAGGTGTACATGTATATTATCTCGCTCTTGAGGAGCTAGCCTCCACGGCTGTATTATCCCATATACAAATAGAAAAATACTAAAAACAGTAAAACAACTATTGAATATAACCAAACATATGAACCTGTCAGCCACCCAACCAATAAGTACCATATAGTAGAGATTTGGTGGACCCATATATGGGGAAACTCCACCTAAATACAATCAATCTATGGAGGTTATAAAATGCTGCACAGACATTCAACAATGTAAGAAGTAAAGTGAAATGAAGTCAAGTGAAAGCAGGAACATCCAAAGTGACACTATTCTCAATATTTTTACTATTGTAATATCTGATGTTGCAAAATACAATGCTCCACTAGGATCTCATTTTTCTGTGTACTTCAGTGTTGGCAAACCTCATAGCAATATTTGCACCATTGCTAATCGACGTAATCGTCTGAAATCTCGTCTTCTGTTCAGATAGTGGCTTCAACTTCCGGCTTATTGCCATTGCCATTACAGTGGTATAATCAACCTGTAATCATTTCACTAGCCAGTCATACTGACCTCACATCTCAGAGCACTTACACTCTAACTCTACTAACTTCTCTTGACAAACTCCACAAGCTCAGTTAATCACTGATGATTGTTGTCATGGTGGTAGCTACTTGGGAGTGAAACGGGCTCAGGTAGTATTTATGAATTGGTGTTGTCGTCTTGGAATGGATTGTTGTTTCTACTATCATTATTGTAGCCATCTGTGATGGCTACTCATATAGAACATCTTCTGTATCTGTCAACGTTCTCATGAAGTGGTCATCATTACCACATATATTCAACTACACTTGGGCTCTCCACACCATCATACGTAGTGCTGTTGGCCACATTCAAAGTCTGACATTGTTTTATCCATCTGGCGACACTTGTATAGTACCAGTTAGTAGATATTTCTTACTCTTTCAGCATCAGCCAAGCTGGCTAATAGGCCTCCAGTAGGTTTGATCGGCAACCAGTGCAGCAAGCCTGCTCAAATCCGTTGCAATCTGTAACTCTGGTGCATTGGGCTTGTGATAAACACTTTGGTTAACCTTATTGTGAAATCCTTTGGCCATGATCTTGGTTACCATGCTCAGTCATCATCTCTTATATGTTTTCTTGACTGTCTTAGATAAATGCATTTGGTGATTTCCTCTTGCAATACCATTCACTAGTCTATTGAGTAAATCATACAATTATCGTCAGTCACATTCAGAACTATATTGCTTGACATAGTTGTCCTTGTTCAGTATTGGTCAAGAGAATATAATCATGTTCTTATCTCTCCCATGCTCTGACAGTTCCATCCTCGTGGTTGGTGTGTTTTATAACTATATTGGACATCTGATGTATACACAGAGTGCTAATCACCTTCAATTGCATAATGTATGTACCAGATTTCCTCTGTGCATGCTTTCAATGCCATTTCCAGGTGTGCTCGCTGTTACGTTTCTGGGGATCCACATGAGCAAATTCTGAGTTTACTTGTTATTTGATCACCCTGTCTACATGTTGCTCTCTGATACATATTATTGTTTAGTCTGCTGGTAATAACTCTCAAAGTACGCATACTGACAAATCACTAGCTGCGTGTCTGCCAGTGAGTGCGCTCTAAGGTATTTGCCCAGAGCAAGCTGAAACCAGTGATTGCTTGCTGTACAGAATGCTTCAAATGCAGCAAGAGCAACTCCATATTGGACATTATTGTCTGGTCAACTACTCACCTCATTCACCCTTGTTGGATAATGTACCAATTGCTGAAAGTAGTGCAAAATTTGATGTCCTGCAGCAGCGTTAAATGTTGAAATTGGTGAGAATCACTCTGTATCCCATTCGGGATTATAACTAGGTCATGCCACTTTTTGATTCCACTATAGGTGTGCTGGCCAGCACATTTCTAGGTGAACTGTATGCAGTTGTTTCTTTGACCCTACTGGTAAAACCATTTTGTGGTGCTTCGTTTGCACATTTTTGATATAATCAGAATCTGTAGTTAGGCTGATCGCAATGCCTGCCAAATCATCCTTCTAGTTTACAATGATTTCTTCGCTGATGACATAGTTAATACAGTGTTTGGATGTGAATGATTCGCATTGTCATTGTGTAATGCACAATATCGAAGGATGTGTTGCAATCGTATTTAGAAATATATTCAGCAGTGGAACTGGAGCATGTAGTTGCATTTCTCCAAATGCATTAATTGAGCTCCACTAAGTAGTTGTTATCGGATTGGGTAGACCCATGCTGGTGGTATATGGCATATCTGCCTATCTGCTCACAATTGTGACTTTGTAGCTTGAACTCAATGTATGTAATCTTGCAAGGAATAAAACATCATACAATGTCACTATCTTCAAATAGAAAGAAAACTGATTGTCATCAGCCTCACAAGAACAATCTCCTCTGGTCAATCACCTATTATAGATTCACAATAGACCATCTCTAGCCGCGGTGCAACTATGGCTGAGGTCCTGATCACTTCTGCAAATCAGTTCCTCCCTGTGCACAACTGCAATCATCTGAACCATATTGGATATCTTTTCCGATTGGTAGGGATGCTCTTTGGTGGTCGTTGGTACTAACCTTCATAATTACCATTCTTCATTAAGTCTTCATTACAATCCCAGAAGCCAGCAGCTGAGATATTATTGATTCCATGAAAATGCACAATCATTAATCCATCTTTATGAGATTGAATCTTCAAGACAAAATCCATTATCTGGCATTCTGAACATTTGATATTATTCAACACAATTGCAACAGTACTGCGTTACACGACTCAACTCCAATTAACCGTACATCTGTTCATCAGACAGTTTGTAACCACCAGTCAGATCAATTGCATAGTTAATTAACTGATGCAGCAGGAGCATCTGCACCTTTGGTTGGCTGAGAACTACGACAATATCTCGGTGTATGAATGGGAGAAGCCCACCAATGTAAGTTGATACCATTATGCTTATTGTGCCAGCTCAGTTTGCAAAAGTTACATGTGAATTCATATCAGTTATCAAATGGTACAGGAGTATCTTAGAGTTCAGATTTAAGACTGTTTGCTAGGCAATGGCTGAGCCCTACCTTCCTGTAACTTCATTCATATCTTGGCAAGCCGGTAGCAGTGATGTACAGTTGACCTGAAATTACTCATATGCCACAACTACTACCTCTACTGCCTACTTGCCCAAGGAGTACCTGGTATCAATCGCACAATCAGCGATGTATTCCATGGCCAATTGGAGAAGCTCAGTTCGAACTCCAATGCATGTGAACAACATGCAACAACAATCTGAAAACTATTCAAAATTGAGTAAATACCAATCTCTTGAAGAATATGACAGTGTGAAGTACAGCAATCTTCGGATGGTGCCTTCATCGTACACCTGGTCAACAACTATTTCAGTGCATACATGATGTTCTACTTTGTCTGCTGCCACCTCTTTCTCTCATACTGGGGTTGAAAACCATCACATTGAATTTCTTGCACACCAGCAGTAGTATTTCTTGACTTGTACAAATGCAATCCCAACCCACTCGACAACTCACAGTGTTCATCCACTTTAGGATTGCGATACGTGTGACTGATTCTCTCTGTTCCCTGGCCAGCCGCTATTGCTGCCCTGGATACAAATGAGTACATGTTTGCCAACTGGGTTCAGAAAGCCCTCACTTTGTCACCTCGCATCAATGTGTCTCTTGCCTTCTTCCCAAACTTTCCTAGGATACAATGTAGAAACCAAATAATTGTTGCGTATTCTCCAGCATGGTCAAGATGGAATTCAAGGTGGGTGATGATCAATGAAAAATTAGATCAGTCACGGTTGGGTGGAAGGAAATGCTTCATTTTCAATTCTGTTTCTTTACTCTGCAGGAAGATAGTGTATACCACATGTTCACACAACTGTCGCACTTGTGTGAGATTCAAACAGCTGCCTATTCAGTGCAGTACTTCATGGCTCTAGGTGAAATTGGTCTTCAAATCTTCCAATCTTGTGTTGTCCTTCTGAACGACAATCAGCATTCAGATAATTTGCTGATCAATCCGAGACTGCACACTTATCTGAGACACTCTGGCAGCAATATCCACTGATGCTAGCATTCCAATGACCAATGCATATCTACGAGTGCAAATGAAACTGATTGATATTTGAAGGTGATGGTGATAGCAGCGTTTTAACAATCTGTGGGGTTCCAAGAGATGTTACCGTTGTTCCTGCTTCTGGTACATGTCTAATGATTCATATTACTCTGTTGCAATTATGGCATTGACAATCCCAGGGTCCCTCCAGATGACAATTAGAAAGCCAACTTAAATTCAATCCTAAATATGTAGTCTAGGGTTATCCAAACACAGAATTCTTAATATTAACCATTCCTTCCTCTCCAGAGGCTTCTGTATGATCAACATTTCTGGAAGATTGGACACCCAACTGTTCACAAGTCTTCTGTGACAGTGGTTCCTTGGTTTTGGTGGAACTGAAGTTGATGCTTAGAATCGGGAGGAATCAATTCTAATCTGATTTCAAACTTGATATTCCACTGAGATGGTATCATTTAGTTTGTGAAGTGCATTCAGAATCTTGGCTAAGTATTCATTTACCTGAATCAATTTGGAGACTAATCGAGATGACATCTGATCAGTAGAAATCGGAAGTCAACGCCATTCCCCCAAACATGATATGCAAGTGAGAGACAGCGGTAGATAAACCTAATATAAAGTGAAACAATATTCAAATCAATTCTTGCAGTACATTGATAGCCACAAGTACATTCAGGGTTAAAGAAGTACATGATAAGTCTTGTTCTACTGTAATGGATGCTTATAAACCTAGGTGATTTTTGTAATATAATGTAATCAGATTTTAGCTGCAACTTGCAGTCCATATTAAGAACAGAAATAAGAAGATTAATCTTATTCCACCAGTTGTCTATTTCATTTTTTCACAAGTAAATAAGTTAAGATAGAAGACAAAAAAACTCTCCATAACAATCAACCTGATTCTGAAACAACCTCTTCATTTCAACCAAATTATCTCCCATGCTGCGATATACTGTCTGAATCCTCCACTGGGATGTTATACATCAACAATCCCTCTCTGTGCAATATATACATGCTGCAACATTAAATGTGCCAATATATCAGACTACTTTCTATTGTAACAAATAATTCTACCCGCTTTTTATATAATCCTCACACTATTCATGCATTCCATATTGTCATCCCACTTTTATAAATTACATTTATTACTCATTGCCAGAATTGACTGCATATACTCATTGTCGATTTCATGACAGTAAGTTGGATGTACATTTTATAAATTGTATCTACACTGTATATGATGGGATTGGATTAAATTGCATTGTCCATTATTATAGCTATTAGTAGAAACTACTCAATCATCCATAGTGTATTATACATTACATCTTTTAAAGTGACTCTAGTCCAATCTGTTAGGGGAAATAACAGATGAATATGTAAAAGATGTATTTAGAGACTATTAATATCAATCAGTTAGCAAGTTTCACGTTATTGGAACTTACTATTTTGTAGATTTCATAGCAGCTATTGTGTAAGATAATAAGGTCTTTCAATATATATCATACTAATATTTTATCCATTCTGTATATAATTCACTATATTATTGTGAACCATATACTTTTCTGGAGATAATTAATATACCGAGTTTCCATTATCATTTCTAACAAATTATTGTTACTATATAGCAAAATTCTCTAGTTGACACTACTTTGTCAATTTTGTAACTTTACATTATACTATTGTAACAAAATTATAAATATTCAAAATTCATAACACCTTTTCGTTTATTGTTGAGAATGGGTACAATTGTAGTTATACTGTCTGTACTTATTAGCTTGAGTTAATTGAAATTGCTTGGCAAATCATTTAGCATATTCTATAACTGCGAAACTATATAAATTGATTTGAAAAGTATTAGACATGGCTGGAGTGATACTTGAGTACAAAATATTGGAATTAAATGTGTCTAACAAGTAGTATAGATGTCGGTTGTATAGTATCACCTAACACAGATCAATAACAACACTGAATGTAATGTTCTATTCCAAATAGTTCTAGTACTGATAGCTATTATAAGTCAAAAAACTGGAGTTATTGTATAATAGAAAAACAGCATTACTGAACCCATGAATATATGTAGAAGTAATAGACTGTATTTTTTTGTATATTAATTGAAGTTTCCCTTACTATAGTATAAAAGAAAATAATAGGAAAAGTATTATTTCTGCATTTCTGATATAATTGGGAAGAATATATTAAAAGCAATAGCAATACAAGTGATTATCTATATTGTAAACAGCATTTCTTTCGAAAATCTCAATTTAATTGCCTGAATATTTATTCAATCAGAGAATAAGAAAACTATCCCCAGATTTTGATATGTAGTAGTAATGTCGAATCTTTGTAGATATATCCAGTCTGTATGAACTGTTGTATCTCTTGCCATCTGGTATTATATGAAATATTCTAAACCTATTTCTATACTCATAAAACTGGAATTGTTTTTACATCCTGGAAAATGTTTAAAAACAACTGGTGGTATAGCAACATATTGTCGATAAGTATCTATACTATTTAGAGCAATCTAAACTATACGCAATCAGAGGAGATATATTATAACCTGACAGATAGTTTAAAATATCTAAATATGACTATCCAAATGTATTAATCAGAGTAGTATTCAATCTGTATTATACTAGTGTAAAATTAATTCTAATTGTATTTTAAATTTTTTGTGAAAACTACAAAATGCAAAGTGTAAAATTGAACAGAAAACTTTCCAAAGTAAAACTTGATATATTTATTATGATCATAATTAAACTGGATTGTAGCTTTCTGTATCTTTTTTTTATTAAGCTGTATTATTATACATTAATCATAAGTAGTATTAAATATTTATATATACTAACTCATAACATACCAGTAGTATTTTGTATAGTAATAGAGAACTATATATGTTATAGTTTACACTGAGAATTGTAAAGAAAATCTTGATCTATAGAATGAACTTTATAAGTTATTTAACTATAGTCAATTTATCAAAACTAATTACAATATATTATTGCTATTATTAATATCGCTACTATTTTGGAATCATGTTTTTAAGAATTTATACTGCTGTATTATAAGTAAATGATATTAGATCATCAGCTATCATGGTTACACTACTAAATTATAATGAATAAATTATACTCTATACTTAGGTATTATTGCTGAGTATATAAATTCTTCTATTTATATAGAATCAAAAGTCAAAATAATATATATTTGTTAATCACAACCCAGACAGAAAAATATTTGTTTAATAATTTCAAATATACTCCTCTCTACATATTCAAACTTAGCTTTACCGTAGTTAATTAAAAAAATGAATCTTAATTAAGAAGCAAATATTCTACTCAATATTGATTTAAAGTATTTTGAAACTAAACACTAATTTGCAACTATATACTTTACACGCAAAAGCATCTGAATATGGCAATTTAAGAAATATTGGTATATATTGAATAAAATAATATCTGACACTTCCAGTGATACGTACAAAATTCTACCAATTATGTAATTAATTTGAAGTATATGAAGTGTAATCTTATATGAGTATTACTTGTAGTACTAATTCTGATGGTAATGCAATCTTATGTCTTTCGTGTTACAGTTATATTTCCAGGATCATGCAGAATCACTTAAGCTTCCATATATTGATATTTCATCTGGAATCACAAATTATCACTTGCTGTTCTTATTGAATCTACCTTTCGGATTTGTTCACCTATTAGTTATCTCTTTACAACTAGACTGTTGCATCAACAGATTCATGATTAGAGTCCAGCCAAGTAAAAAAATGATGTGTATCATCTTTGGAACAGCAAGAGTCACCATCATGTCTAGTTGCCGACCAAACGACTATTTACACATACGCCAATGTTTTATTCCTGGTGAGATGATGTGTAGTCATGATCAGATGACCATGGCATATCAAGATATGCAGAGCCAAATGAGAAATCAATCTGCAATCTATAATAGATATATCAGAGCCCTGTCAACAAAGTGAACTCATATGAATCATCCCTTATTTCAACCACCCCTTTCTAGTCAGTGTAAATAAGACCTGGGATTCATATTTCCTAAGTGGTGTGGGATACTCTCTGTTCAATATATGGCAAAACAGCTCAGTTGCATATTGCTGTATATTTGGGTCCTATAAAGCGTAGTGAAATGATGGGGTCTGTTATCTGCCGTAATTGTAAAAGCATTATCTACCCAGTGGGTATATAAGAGGGCACTATCACTGGCTCTTGGTGACATCCACCTGATTGGGGATAATTAGCGTCAGATAAGCTTGTATCTGTAAGAGGTATTGTCAATAGCAATTATGTTACAATCTGAGCACACTATCTTGATGATGAAGTTAATACTCCTGTGAGGTAGAATTCGACTATCAATGGTAGAGGCCAGAGATGGTGAGGCAGTTACATATGTGCACTCCAAAGTAGGCTTTAGCAGTCTTGGGAGTGTTAAGGGTGCGACTCATCTGATATATGTTCAGCGACACCAATATTGTAGAATAACATAGATAACATACTATCTAAGATAAGATCTATCTACCAATACCTATTGGCCTTCTTGACCTGGAGGTTAGGCCTTAACATGATCCCCGTGTATTATCTACTAGTTCCACATTGAAGTCAACCAGAATACTTCTCCCTTGAAGTACAGAGTTGTACATTCATTTTTCAGTTCTATGCAACAGATATATACATCACCTCTGGATACTAGTTTATTCTTCCAATCTTTATTGAAGCCACTTGTTGGTCTGGAAGTGGGCATGATGATACTTTGAAGTCCGAAGGAAGTCCCATGGCAAGTCCAATAGCTTGGTGGTCTAGAAAATACTTCTGTTAAGATACTCTTAAGTTGGTACTACTTCTTCAGCAAAGGCAAAACTACTTGACTGGTTCTTATTGTCAAGTTGATACTTGCAGTTGATATATTCCTGGACAGTTAGTCTTGTGGTATAAGTGCCAGTTGTGGGGATGATACTCTTGAGTTGTCAATACGGCGATACTCTTTAGTCATGTACATCAGCAACTAATATCTTAAGACGATTTTCATTAGTCAATACTATCTATCTGAAGCAGAGAATGGATAAGTTACCAAGTAAACCTTTGGAGTGGTAATTGATATATGCATTCTGAGTGAAGCCTTATTATTATTCCCCTTTATCAGTTCAGAAATAATTAGGGGCTTCTATTGATTAGAACCTAGGGTGAATCTCCCGGTATTACATTCTAATATACTAGAAGTCACATCTATAACTTTCAAGACAATTATATGTATATAGCAAAACAGTTAATATCTGGAAAATCTTGTATGTAAGAATATTGTGAATACTATTTTAGGTTTTATATTTATATTAAAACTAATACTACTTTAAATCTTTACTGATAGTAAATTGAAAGTACCATAATATTTTAACTCTTTTTGAATTTTCAGTAAATACATGTAAACTCAAAAGTGATAACTTGTGGTACTTATGATAGAAGTACCAAATCATTATTTTGTTATGTAAATTAAAGTGATATCTGTACTGCAGCATACAAATACTATACTACTGCTTTACCTGCATCTACTTTCAAAGCTCTCATTTGGAAGAGGATGAGCCACTAGAAGAATGTTGAGTGCAGAGAGGTCAATAGGATAACTGGAATTTTTAGGTGGTGAGTAGAAAGGGGGTGGTTCCAATATCCCGATTGCAAACAATACTGTACAATGTATTTTTGTTAATTTGAAGCTCTTGCTCTGTACTTAGCCATTTACTCCCCCATCCTCACCAAGATAACTGCACATACCTAAGTACCTCAGTACTTATTACACAACAATCTGAAAACAAATTAGTCAAAATTTCGAATAGCTGACTACGAGGCTAGTTCATAACTAACAAGTAACTGAACTGGAGCTCAGAGATTGCAAGATAACCATCATAGCTTATGTGCAACCGCTCTTACGCAGTTCTCGCTTCCAAAAAGTATTGTCTACCTACATCACCCCACCACCTCACGGCAATCTCAGCTCTTGAAATGTCTAATTCCGTACTTAGAACATCCCAAAACCTTTGCGTGATTCTCTGTCTACTCCCTACATCCTGAACTCCATTCAACAATTTTGAGGCCGGATCCAACCATCTCAACATAGTACGCCCTCTCATACGCGATAGTGCATCAATAAGCGCTAACATACACACATCCTTCTCACTCAGACCAACGGAATTCTCTTTCATATCTCCAGACAACGCACAAGGTGACGCCACCACGATCTTTTCACATAGTATCTCCAACAATATATCTGCCATATTAGGGTGCAGAGTCGATATGGGTCGTGGAGGGCTAGCTTCTCCAATTAGGGTTCTGAAAGCAAGCCGGAACTGACGAGCAGATAGGCAGGATGGAAAGGCTTTAAAGACCGAATCAACGTAGAAAGGCATTACGGTCGCCGCTATCTCGGCGGATTGCGGAGATGCCAGGATTACGAGCATTACAGAGTGTGCAGCTTCGAAATGAGAATGAATTACTTCCAAGTCGGAAACGAGGTAGGCAGAGAGGTACGGTATCAATACGCTTTCATAGATTGCTGGAGAGAGCACGGGGGCCACTTGTTCACACAGGTTAAGGAAGTACAGATCCCGGAGACGGTCTGCAAACAGGGCAGGTATTTTACCAACTAGAGCAGACGTTAGCCAAAAACCTCCGTGACGGGGTATTGAATTCTTACACTGAATCGGTGCAATTGTCAATATGAGTTTCGCAACGTCAGTAGGGCAGGACGTGAGGAGGTCGATGGCAGCGTAATAAACAAAATTATAGGATGAGAATGCTCCAGGTCCAATCCTTGATGTGATGAAATAGAACTCATGTAGAATTTGAAGGATCCTTGACGCAATCGCTGGAACAGCTGTGTCAAGCAATGTCAGCTAGAGATCACTTCCGAACTGAGGATATGCTTACTGTCTCTGCGATAAAATGTAGGGTATTGGGTGATACGGGTAATAAGTCCCTGAAGGATGATGATTGTCGTAAACAGCACCAACTTTAAGATTTGCCAGACGACTGGTATGGTGACTTTCAACGACTGCTCGTCTACAAGCCGCACTTCTTCAGGCATTGGAACTGATGACAAGCGGTTGGTTTTCCACTGCGATGCTACCGAGTGAGAGAATTGTTGAATGCTGTCAAGCAGAGCATGGACTGTTCGCACATCGTGGGTTGCTTTTATGGCCGACCCTGCAAGATTCGCAAGATTACTCATGGATACAAACAGTGGACGCGCAGTTCGCTCCTGAAGTTCCAAGAAGGAATTTGATTTGCTTGGCCAGGTGAGTTTCCAGTCTGTGAGGACCATATCATGGTCAATTGCTGCTAGAAAATATCCCGACTGAAACCCTTCGTGAGAGAAATAGATTGATTTGATGATTGCGGGTAAGAGCGCATCGTAGTTGATTTGCAATTTTGCTTTATCCGATAAGCTCCGGATTGCATGTGTCAAGACCAAGCTTACGACATCTGCCTCGATACCTAAATCATGAATATAAGGGAGTGGTAATTAGAGGTGTTGTAACCAACCATTTGAGCCATTTTTATTATTAACCCCCAGCGATAGATTCACTGCCCTACAAAATGCCTCCTCAACACTCTTCCGAGTGACTCGAGGTAAGTGTGACCTCTCATGGTCCGCTGAAAGAACAGCACCGAACAGTAAAAGATGTTTCCAACGCGGCACTGTACACACAGATTCCAACAATTAGCGTTCGCTCCAGATATATGCCACCATACCTTACCATTCTGATTTGCACCTCTGATGAGCGCATTCAACCAGTCCTCTACACCGAGACTCAAGCCAGGGCACTCGATCTTGCCCAAGGTGGCACTCCGAAATACACCCAAAGTGCGCTGCGCAGATTGCAAACCATCCTGGCAATGCCATATCGCAGGCGACATGAGTATCTGTGTAGAAAGAAGTGACACGTTGAGGGGATTCGTCAAGTTTGCCAAAACCGTCGCAGCAGATGCGTAAATCCTGGAGCCTTCTGGAGAATTTGGATCTGCGAGGCCGGGTTGGAGGAGGATACAAAGAACATGATCAAAACGTGGGTCGCTCATCGCGGACATGAAAAGAATGAAGGTGCGCTCACTAAATCACAGCCAGTAAGGCAAATCTTACCCTTCCGATTGTTGTCTCCCACCTTGACATTACCCGGCCAACTAAACACACTACCCTAATTCGCCAGGATGGCGGATAATCCCGTTTTCGGCGACTGAAACATGGGTTATTTTTGACGCCGAGGTACGAGGCGCAAACACACGGGATTTAAAGCAGCCTTGGGAGGACTAGTCAGAGGTAGACTACGATAATAATAATGGCAGGCAAAAGTGAACAAAACTATTATTTTATAATTATATCTAATAGTTATTTAATTAAAGTTTAGGAGACTTTTGCAAATTATAAAAATTAATTCAAGTACTCTAATAACAAAAGAAAATCAAAACTATAAACAATATTGCATATGAAAGTAGTTATCAAGGTATATAAATAAGTATGTGAGTAACCGGATTATGAGCTTTATACTACTTTTTTATATTCATATCATAAATATTTACTGTCTACCTGGTCAATACAGTAAATATAACTCAATGCATGTGAGTATATACTGACAAATACTAATGTGAATAAGGTAAAAAATATGAATTATATATTCTTCCTATCTATTACTTGAAGTAAGAATTAATATTGATTACCCTAGTATATTCAAAAAATAAAAGATAATTGGCAAGATATCAACTCTCTATACTTACCAAGAACAATTAAAAGTTAAAAGATTTAACTTTCAAATTATAGTGCGGTGAAGGAAAGACAGTAATAATTTTATAATACTAACAGGTAATGAAGCTAATTGACAGTGAAGTATAGAGATAATAAAGTGCAAGTGTAAATTTTGAATTAGAAATTAAACAGAATTCTATAATAGTTATCTCAACTTGTAAGTGTAACTATTATTATTCCAATATTAATATAAAGGAAAAATACAACTGGCATTCTGTATACAAAAAATGCAGATTGTTAAATTAAATTTCAAGAGTACGATAAAGAGTATTATATACTACAGAATACAGATATATAATGTCTACTATTATACATAGGCAATATTCCTGAATATATACCACTGTATCAAGTGAAAATTATTGAGCACAGTATCAAACACAGTTATATCTGTACAGCAGACTATAACAGTCAATCAGATTGAGCAAATATTATCGAAATATAAGTTTCACGTGAATCATTAATCAGTTTCATATTATAGAGCATGTTCTACAATCTCTAAAAGAGTAAATACATAGAAAATGTCCTGAGTTATCACAAGGTGTTGAAGTGAGATTGAAATTTCTGAAGAGAATTTAACTATGTTCAGAATTATCCATAATACCTGTTTACACTCTAAAAAAGATCACAATTGGAATGATAAAATCATTCAAGTATTAATTAAAGTGTATACTAGTTCATATTCAAAACCCAAATCTTTCCATAATATATTTTAATATTTCCAATAATAAGTAACTATCTAATAAAGATAAAACTGTATGGTAATATTTATCATTAGCATTACTTTTTCCATAACTAATTGTATCAAAATAAAATGAATAATTATTATTTACATCAAATGTGGTACATAACAAGCAAATTCAACAATGTTCAATATATATATCTCATTATTTGATTTCAACATGAGAAAACTATCTTGAAATATGCCATTGTTTGAATAGGAACTATAGGAAGGTCTGTCTGGATTGTTTATACAATATGTATATAGAATATTACAGCAGTCATAATTATTTAATCAGTTTTGGATAGTATATATAACTAATATTTAAAATCTTTTTAGTATGTCAAAAACATTCTATAATACATTGTTGAAGTTACTGTCATACTTGGCAGTCTGGTATATAATTTAACATTGTGGAATTATAAACAACGTTTATACGCTATAATACACCATATTAGAATTGTATACAAAATTAGAAAAACAAATATATTGATGGTGGTAATTTTGTTAATAGTAGTAATATATTCAATACTTTTGAGTAATAGCTAGGTATATAATAAGGCGAATTGTTGAAAGGTAATTCACAGCGATAAGGTTTTTGAATTTTGAATTGATTACTAATATAGTTAATTTAGAGTGTTAGAAACTGGCAAATTGTAGTGGTATATATTAATATAAATAGTAAGAAGTGAGCTGGGGAAAAGCTGGATGATTAAATAATACAACAAATAAACAAGTAGTAGATATGTAGAGGTATATAAATAACAACTAAGTAGTATTGTAGAGTATTAGATAAGTAAGTATAAAAGCAGCTTAACTTGAATAAAATCAATAGAAGGTCAGGATAAGAGAAAATTATATCACAGCTGATCTTGAAAGAAAGGGTACATTGCAACTACTTAATTCACTTTCTGAATAATCATAATCATTCTTTCTAATTATCATTTCAAATGAATCAACAAAGCTATCACAATAATTATCTCTTTGAGCTCTTTTTCATTCTACCATTATCAGCTATCCACATTTGAATTTGTTTTAAATACTAGTTTTCAGTGTTCACTCTGGAAAGAATCTGTTTATTAATATCATTGCTAATCATGTCTTCATGAAGTAATATATTATATAATAATGGTAATGTCCAAGTGTATTTTAAAGAATTTAGAAATAAACTTGACAGGTATACTAACATTACACAAGCCAATATAAATTTAAAGTTCGCATTATAGTACGCGTTATGATGTAAGCAGTACCAAAAATTATATTTGGCTGAACACTATTACATGTTAAATTGTATATAATTCTAACTGAGTTTTAAGCTATTATAATTTAGGAAGCTACTACCTAACAAAGGCAACTATATAGAACTAATACACATTATGCTGAATGCAAGTAATTGGTACTCAGTAGGCAATAGTAGTTTTGAAAGATGCATATTTCACCTGTTTATATAATATGATGCTAGTAATAAATATTGTACAATAGAAAACTATAATAATTGGATTTGTTATCCAATTTAGCTTTATTTTGAATAGAATAATCACTTAGATTGTTATAGCATAGGGTAATATTGCAGTCTCAAGGTCAAAAGCGATTAGATATAAGTGTTAAAAGCTGTACATACAAATAATTATATTTCAAATACCACATAATAACATATCTTTCTAAGTAAGCTGGCTTTGTATATATCCATGTACAGTACTAAATACATTTATACATAATGATCATCAGACTCTGTAGACTATCACCATGATTCTGTTTTATTAGAGTGATATTTGATATAATGTAACCAATCTTTTACCATCTGAAGATTAATATATATCATATGATAGTTTTCTTTTTATTTTACCCTGTAGAGTCAGACACAATATAAATCAACCCAAACTACAGGAATGTATAGTAATTCCTAATGCAGTCTCCATACAACTGTGCAAAGATAAAAAGAAAATATGTATTACAACTATACCAGCATAGCCATTGGGAAAAAAAAAAAATTTTATATTCCTGAAGAAATAGTAAATCAACCATATTGTACCGCTATTACCACTAAAGTCCCCTTACTATTGTTTTATATTTATATACTGTTTTACGGAAATTGTTACTCTATCTGCTATATTCCAGGTCAATGAAAAATAGAAGTTATCAAAATATTTGAAATAATTGAGATTTCAAAAACCAAAATAGTGTATATTGATATAATTGATATGAAGATTTATAAACACAGTTATCAATTGACTATATACACCTGAAGTGCAACAATTGATTTAGAGAACTGGAATGTCATTGCTTAATATATTTTACTCGTATTGGAGTAGCTATTTTGGTTTGTAAAAGGTATTGAATTAAGCATTGTTACTAAATTCAAAGAATAATATCATAGTAATATATTTGTGTTATTAGTGTTACAAGATAGCTTTATAGCTCAAAAGGACAAGTTAGCTGCCTTCAACCTTTTGATTAGTACAAGTATCAATCTGATATCAGTAAATAATAGCGGTCACATTTACACTGTAGCTATTACATTAAACTATAGTTCAATATCAGGGGAATATTGTCAATAACAAAGTACTTTCTCAGGGCAGTAAAATTGTTGGCAAAGCATGGGGAATTATTATTTAAAAGTCCATTAACTGGACAAATTATATTATACTGAAGTTTCTGTATCATATATATCACTAAGCTGGCAATCAGAGGGTAGTCTTCAGTACTTTTATTTAGAATAAAACTTGTATCTGTTCTGACCCATATGCCAAGTTTTTCAGTTGGCCAATAGGTCAACCGATTGGCAAAGTGGTCGACCCATTTGTGTACAGGTGAACCTTTTGGCCATCAGGAACATTTGGTATATTGGGTAACGTATTGGCAAAGCGGTCGCCTTATTGGTGTACAGGTCAACCTATTGGCAGAGTAGTCAACCGGTGTAACAAATTCACTATGCTAATTCCTTCCACCAAATTACTAATATACACTCTCAGAGAACCACTCAATCAATTCTTCCTCCCGCTTCTGTTTATGCCACTCAATGTTTTCCTCCTCCTACCCCGGCGCTTGCCATTTCCTTGTCACTTTGCCAGTACATTGTCCCCCAACTGTTGAATTGGTTTGCTTTCTGGCACTCAATCCTTGTGAATGCAGTTGGCCAGCTGGTTCAGCTTGTTCAGTCCCTGGAGTTCGATTCACCACCCAAATCTCCGTCCGGGTGGTAAGTGGTGATATATTTCTGGAGTCACACTCATCACTATGACAGTACACAGAGCACTGAACTTGATTTCGCCTGCATTGGCAGTGACCAGTGTATACAGCCTTGCAATTATGAGATACAGTTACTCAATTGTTGGTTGATTCTGCTGCTGCTGTAGCATGGAGTGTAATCTGGATATGGAAATATTTAGTACTACAATTTAAGAATTCCTTGCAGGGGCCTTGTATTGAGACATACTTGTGTGGTTGGTGAGTTCTGAAGTTTGGTATGAGCAGTATGACCAGCATTTTCAGCAATTCTAAGCAATTCCTTTGTTAGATCGCGAGCAGGCTAGATAGTGTGTTTACATTGCAGTTGCTATTGATGAGGATGTGGTTTCTTCATAACTGGACAGTATATTTGTACGTTGTCTGTACTGGCTTGATCCACCAGTGATGGTTTCAGTGTAACAAAGTCACCAGGTTGAAATCGTTCTGGAGAATGACGCTTGCAATGCTTTTTTACCATTTTAACGTGGCATCTGAAATTTTCTTTTGAATTTGGTTTTCTCCTGAAGTCAGTTCAATGCAAGGTGATTTCAGAGGTGAAGTTAATAGATGTTGTTGATGCAGATGATGATTTTTAAACAAGCAATACATTTCAGGGTAGAAGTTGTTGGCTATGAGAGTTGATAATTGCTGGATGAATAGGAGATTCTGCATCCAGTTCAACTGACTGTTGAAATGTGAAATCATGAGGATCATCTGGGAGGTGTTCATCTGTATGGATCGATTGTGGATTGCGAGTTTTGTCCGATACATTGTTGATTGTTGCCTCTTGTCTTTCTTGTGGAGCAAGATGTTGATTCAATCTGGGTTTTTGTCCTAACATAATCTCAGATGGTGGTTTACCAGTTGAACCATGCACTGCCCTGTTCATTTTCAAGGCAATATTTGGTAGTGCTCCAGCCCATGCTTTGTTGCCAGTATCTTTCTTTCAAGCTCTCAAACGTGTTTTCACAGTACCATTTGCTTGTTCAACTAGACTCTGAGTTGATTGAGTTCGTGGTTGTCCATTGCTTACCTTTACTCTATATTGTTTCAATACAATAAGAAATACTCCCTTAAATTCTCGTCCATTGTCACACTTCAGAATTGCAACAGATTCACATTGGCCAATCCAAATTGCAATTGCATCTGCAACTTCAACAGCATGTTTGCTTTTCAATGCTGCCAAGCAGGAATATTTGATAAAGTTGTTAATAACATGCAATATCCATTTCAATTGTCCATCCGGTTCATGACTCATATCAATTAATTCAATCTGGACTCGCTCTAGAATTCGCTGAGATATATTGGGCTCCAGTTCACCCCAGGAGTGATTGGGATGGTTCTTTGAACAGGTTTGACAAAGTCCAATCAGCCATTGTACTTGATCCTTAGTAATACCATAAAAGCATTGATGAAGGCTTTTGAATATCTTCACATAGCCAGCATGCCCAAGTTGTGCATGAACCTGCTTGATTTAATCATAAGCTTCTGATATTGGAATAATTTTGTGGGGTAACTCATTTTGATTTTGGGCTTCCAGTGCAACATGCCATTGCGAATCTCAAAATTGTGCAGGGCATCTGTCCGTTGATTGTATTGATGCTGGCGTTCCAATTCAAATCAATATGAAAATTAGAACTTGAAATGTACAGATACTACTTTGATATACCCTTTAGAGCATTCAGTTTTTCCTTTGGAAATATCAACCAGTTTTTATCCTTGCTTACTTTCATAGTACTGAATGAGGTTTTGGTACTTGCTGTATTGCTTGCCAGATAGGTAAAGAACTCTGGCCAGACTCCATATCAAAAGCCTTTATTGATCTGTGAGGAATCTGAAATGTCTGCTGCAGGGGAACAAGTGGGGATGGAATTGATGGTAGTCATTCTTGTAGTGGAGGAAATTTCTGGCAGATTTGGAACAAAATAGGATAGACAGTGTGATAGAGAAGTAGGATAGACACAATAATGAAGCAGTAGGTGATATAGAAGTTCAACTGTTGAACAGATACAGTGTATTGCTACACTGCCCCAACCTTGTCACAAGCTGCTACTTGGTATATTGGTCAGCATCCTCAGGTGGTATACACATTGACCTATTCACCAAGATGACGATTTGGCATATCGGTCGAGCAATTGGCCAACTGGAATACTTGGCAGATGGGTCGGAACATATCCAAATCCTGTGCAAGATAGAAATTTTCTATCAGATCCATTAGAGCTAACATATCAAAAGTGTTTGCTACACAACCGTATGTGAAAATTGTTGTAACGGTGGTGTTTAGAGAGATGCTAATGTACTTTTCATGTTAAGGAATCATAATAAGATACAATTGATAAGACTGGATATGATTGGTGATTTTAGATTTCTCTGGAAGCCAGATGTTGAAATATATTGCATTTTTGAAAGCAGCTTCAGTATAAAGGAATACAATGCAGATTTCATTTATATACTGAAACATCAAAATAATATCACTAAAGACATAATGGCTGGACTTTGCTAATAACTGAAAGAACTTGTAAGAAAATAGTGAGAAATTAATATTGGTCTACCAAAGTTATGGCAGTTATTTTAGATTGTATAGGGTATTTATTACTCCAACTACAATTGGAGAAACATTTCCTCACCTGCCGTCTGGCAGTTTTAGATTGCAATTATGATCAACAACTTCAGGATTGGATTGAAATCATAATCAACAACTTCAGAATTGTACTACATCATAGATACTATCAAATAATTGAGATACTCTCTATAATCAATGATCAGGACTATCAGATACTGAAAACTAGGACACATTGCAAACCAAGTATAATTTTGTCCCCATTGTATATATGTGTAGGTATTAATAACTAGCAATACTTTGCAATACATAGTGCCATTAGTATAGTATTTTGTCAATAATCACATCTGTACAGATATGTTAAAATTATTGACTTTTTGAGAATATACTGTTATGAAGGTATTGTTGAGTAGAATTGACATATGCTCTTCATACATTGTTCATTTTCTCTAGCTACACTGCAAAATGTTAATTCTGCTGTATATATAAACAAATTCCCATTGATAGATTGATATGAAATACTATTTATCATTACCATCAGTATATTTCTGAAGATGTTATCTCTACTGCATATTTTCAATTCATTCTTCGTAGGTGTAGTTAGTTAGTAATGGCTGCAATTTGCCACATTTTGAAATTTGAAGCTGAAATGTGGATTATACACAGCAGCTTCCCTAGATACAAGTAGTATATTCTATACATTTGTATAATGTTAGCTTATATTAGTACATTTATCAGCAAAAAAAAATTTGATTCGGGCGGAATGGCTCAGTCGGAGTGGATGCGCTCCTTCTGAGCCGTCAGAGACACCCCGGTAGCGGATTATTCTGTGGCTGCCATCAATACAACACATCGCGTAGCATATCGCCCACTGATCGCTGTTTTATCCTTTCTTCTCGTTCTGTCAGTCTTCTATTTTAAACAATTACTATGGTGTTGTGGCCAACTGTGACGATACTTCGGAATGGGTTCATATGGTACGCGCTTGAATCGGGATTGCTATATGATGTGTTGTGCTGCGAAAATCTCTCCTTGCATTCCGTCTACCTGCATGCAAAACGCAATTCTCTCGTTACTAATTATCCACACCATTTGAAGTCGCAAGATCTATGCAGCTATTGACAATCCTTTGCTTGTTCCATCTGTCTCCTTTCTTACTACTAGTAGCTATCTCTGCAATTATGTGCGCCCAGCCGACAATGTTTCTCACACGGAATACTTGCAAAGAAACGGCTGTCAGTGGTTTTCTCACTTGTATAAATTTCGAGACCCGATGTAAGTGACCAGAGTTTTCAGGTAATGTGGTGAGGGCCAGGGCTAACCAGTACTCAACGAAAGGTCAATCCTTGTTTAGGAGTTTGATTGTTAATAGTCATTGCAGTTGCCATGGGAGACGCCCATTCAGTGCGCCATCACACCTCCCTGGGCATTGCTTTTACCCACACACAGTGGTTCCGTCGATCCCCTCCGTGCCAGTTCTGGCTTCCTGTGCATGGACGCATCTGAGATATGCGTTCACCATTGCAACCCTCCACTTGAACCTTAATACCATGGTAAATACAGAGCTCCATTGTGTGCAGTAGTTCATCAGATATATACATCTTGTTACAACTCTTATGCTTGATAAACCCCCGCATACTGCTGTAAATTGGTACAAGGTGGGTGGTGTCTTGTGTATTGTTGAGTAACGCTCTGAAGTGTTTGTTCATAGCATCAGGATGAATTCCATCACGGCAGTTTTGTGGTCCAATGCATTGGGGCTTCGCATATGACTGGGGGCTCAGGGGGGCAGCCAGATCAGCACCGGAAGGGAAGACTTTGTACGTTGCAGTGCTGTTCTCCTGACACTGAGCAAGGCATTGCAGATTGATTTCCCTGATTTCGAACCAGAGAATGCTACGCTGAAAGGTGATTACTTGTGGAAGGTAGTTGAGATTGTAATTGGAGGCGTTCCAACCATTCTTGTGGTTTGTTTTATGTGCTTGTTCATGTTTCTTGGCAGAATACTGTTGCAAGGCTCCATATCAATGAATCTGTTCAACCCAATGAGATATCAAGTGGATCATCGGAAAGTTGAAGTCGGCATAGAACTCCTTGGAAACACCTCTCGTGTGGGTGATATAATCCCGCCAGGCTTTCGTTTCGTGCCGCTTCTATGACCGAGTCCAAGTTTCAGCATTTGTTTCCTGGTCTACCTTTCGCTTCCTTACGAGTTCCGTTCTCAGGGTATTGGCTATGGCCTAAGCTTTTCTGCCAGCTCGCCTGAGTAAAAAATCATCTTTGAAGGTGTGAAAATGACCCAAGGAGTCCTCCATGTAGCACAATGATGTGTTATAGTGAGATTAATATTGAGCATACATATAGATTTCTAGCAATGCCTGTGTGCACTAAATTGCGTGATTGAATATGGGACGCTGAGTGGGGCTTCCGCCTGGTAGAGATTGGGTTACAACTCCAAGCAGGTACCGGCTCATTTCCTTCATCTCCTTTCCATTCCATTCAGAAACTTCTTTATATGACTTATGTTTTGGTGTGAGGTCATGGTAAGCAGGTACGGATAACAAGATTGGATTTTACTTGTCGAGCCGTTTCTGTGTCTTCATGAAGTGGAAAATCCACTTCTGGAGGTAGTTAAGCATGCCGATCTGCATTGTATGGAGGAGGTCAGGCTTACGGAGGTCACTTACAATACAGGAAATATGTCGAAACACCTTGAATCCTCGGTGAAGATGGCGCAACGAGAGTTCGGCATTGGCTTCCTTGGTGTTGGCATCGCTCAGCGTTCTATATATGTTGTGATCCTGCCGGGGGTGTTGGTTGTCAGGAGGGACATAATCTCCAAGTTCGGTCTTTGGACACTCGCACCAAAAACAGACATGCCGCTGGAGATGATGTAGGTCACTATTCTCTGGGAAATCTGCAACCGATGCTGATAAAATCGGTTTCAATGCCTGCAGTTGCCATCTGCACAGAGAACGTTGTAATACCCGCTCTTGGCGCCCAGGATCTTGTTCGAAGTTTAGAGGCTGGAGTACCTCCCGGAGTACATTGTTCAACACCTCTCGGTTTGTTTGCCACTGCTCATCCAACCGCTTAGGAGGAATATTACGGATATTGATTGGAATTGGGAGGAGAGCGACAATTACGATGCTGTGCTTTGAGGGCATCTGGGGGATCTTCGAAGATTGATTGCCAATTGTCATATATGCAGGACACTGTTGCTTGTCGCCAGCAAAATTTGAGTGATGTGTTCCGCCGGACATGGAGATCAAGGGAACCAGTGTATCCCGCACTCTGAGCATTGTCTAAATGTCGATTAGCACGGTATTATCCTGGAGTATCTCTCCTTACCTGTGTCTCCCACCACCAGTCGGCAGTGTGCATTTCGGTATAGAAGCATTTCGGTTTCTTATTGCTGTTAAAGCAACGCTGAGGGGTGTAAATGAGATTCTCCAGGTAGGCTGGCTGCCACATCAACTATCCCATGGTATTGATAATGTCTCGACTCCAGTATTTGATAGGGCGTTGGTGATGGTCATTCCATCTCATATACTCGAGAGTGTGTAGTTCCCACTCCCCGAGAGCCTGATCATCTGGTATGCTAGCCATGAGCTTCTGGGTGCTATTCCCAGTTTTGAAGCTTGGGAAACGCAGAGTGGTGTTTTCTTCTTTCAGCACGTTGTGATAGTACGTCTTTATTCCTTTCCTATTGATCCCACGCAGGATATATTTGTACTCTTTACATATCGCAAACGGGTAGCAGGGATTGTTTTGTTAGTTTGTCTCAAGGCAAACCTGAGCGTCACGTTCCGATGGCTCAGCAATGTAATCATTTAGTGAAGCGCCGGCGCGGGGGTATATTTCTGTTAGAGGTAGAGGAGGGGGCGGTGGTTGAGAATCCGAGTATGCGATGTTTTCAATGTATTTGAGGTAGGGAAACAAATCGAACTCTTCAACTGAATCTTGGTTATTGTTGAATTCACGATGCTGAGCGGATTCAATATGTCGGGGTGCACTGCAAATAGTTAGAATCTTCTGGCGCGCAACTTGAAGGTGTTCAGAATGGTGTAATTTGATACGTTTAAGTCGCCAACTGTCGGAGAAGAACTTCTATTGGCATGAAAATTCGGGGCAACTGAACGGGGTCTTCTCTGGCATTGTCAACGACACGCGAGAAGCGGAGTATACACTGTAGTATGGGACTACAGTTGGTGCTGGGCCTGAGCAGCCTGGTGTGTAAGCTCATAATACTTTCAGCTAACTTGAGAGGTTTAGTGAGCCTCAAAGCAATCCCAAGGAGGTTCCTTACACACCAGGAGATGCAAAAACACGGCATGCACAATGTCCCAGAATAATATACATAAACAAAAACCATTATAAATCCCATAAATAAAATAAACCCTGAGCGATGCAAAAACCTTGCGACGGGTGGAATAGTCCATGCCTGAGATGAATAGATTCGAACGAAGAAACCGAACAAGACAAGAAACCGACCCAAACCCAAACACAACAGCCATCGCCTCCTCTGCAACCTGAGGACCGGCTTACTCCTTACCTACTGAGCCATCCGGGCGCGCCTCAGGGAGACGTGCAATGGGGAGAGGGACATCGGGGTGAGAGATATCGGGGATACTTTCACCACGAGCCGATTTGCCGAGCAGCTGCTGATCTACATCCACATCCAAGGTGTTGCCAGCTGCCTCAGCTTCTTACAGAGTTGGCACTACTGGGCGAGGTTTTAGCGGCTTAACAAGCCCTAAATGCTCGAGCCCACTTAGAGGATGAGTCTCCAGAGTTGGTGGTTTTGGGCAAGGCTTTGGGGTTTGTGGCTGTGGGGCAGGCGCGGGAGGTTGTGGCTGCAGGGTAAGCTCGCGTATCTCCTGGCCTTGCTCAGGTAGCACGATAGGCTGATTGTCTACCATGGTATCTACATCGTCAGCCTATGTATTTACCATCTCTCCCTGGCCAATTGCCCGAGATTTTTTGCCATCATCCTCATCCTTATCCTACTCCTCATCCTCATCCTCCTCCTTGTCATCTTCCTCCTCTTCATGGTCCTCCTCTTCATTTTCTTCCTCTTTATTGTCACCGTCTCTTTCAATATCCACATCGCCGTCCAAATCAATGCCGTCAGGTGCGTCTACATCATCCTCCATGTGCATATCCACATGAGGACTATGTTCTGAGTTAGCTTTGCTGTCCGACTCGGTATAGTCAGTATCATCATCTGAGGAAATTAACAGTGCGGGCGATGCTTCCAGCTCTAAATATACCCACTCTTGTTAACCCTCCTTGTCCCAGTCTGCCTTATACATTTTCTTCTGCAACTGTAAAGTAACTGCACGAGAGATACCATCTCCCCCTGGTGTTTGTTTAACAATACCTTTCCCTTTACCGTTTCCCTTCCCCTTCCCCTTCTCTTCCACCATTGCCTCCATCTTCCCCTTTGATTTCCCGATCCCTTTCCCCTTCCAATCCTTTGTTCCCATCTCTTTCCCGGTCTCTTTCTCACCACCCTGAGTGTCCTCCTCACCTTCGGTGTCGTCATTGTTAATGCCATCGCTAGAACGGCATAGTCCACCGCTGGGCTCTGAGGGATCCACCCAGTTCTCCTCATCATTTTCATCATCGATTATCTTATCCAAATTCAGTGGTCGAATGGCCAGGAAGTCGCCTGGGTTGTACTGCCAGAAGCTTGGTGGCTCAATCTTTGCCCTGAGATCATTGCTACTGTACTATGAGATATGCTCACTGGTACGTTTAACCTTCACTGAGCTGGTTGTCTGCGGAATGGAGCGATTGACTTGATCCCTGAAGGCATGCGGTCTTCCCCCTCCAATTGTTTATTTGGTTACGGGATTTGTCAAACATCTGCCCCATATATGAGCGGAAGGCTGCTCACCACCCCCGAAAAGGCGAACTGCTGCTCCTGTGGAGTGGCCAAATTAGCTGGAATTGTGAAAAGTGGCGAGTCGTGACAGGATTAAGGAAGATTATATCATACAAGAGGTCCCATGCCCTCTCATCCTTGTCGCAGCAAACGATGTATATCCGTATGAGTCCCAGGATGTGTATGAAGATGAATTCCTTTATAGGGTCCCAATCCAACAACAGGCGTTGATTTATAACCGATGTCGGCATTTTTGCCCTAGCAGTTCCTTTTCCGTTTCCTTTGCTGCTGCCCTTTGGTGCCATCGCCATGAGTTGTAAATGAATCTATATCCGAGGCACTAGCATTATGATACCGTTGCTAGTAGCGGAAGAAAGCGCAGAGGGAACATACAAAGTTGTGTAGGTTATCGGGTGTGTATTGGAATGAGAGGTGTTCTTTTGTGGAAGTCACATGATGTCGAGGGAGTTGAGGATGCTGGTGGTGTGTCAAACATGGGAGGAAAAGTGAATGGAGGTGTAGGTGGGAAGAAGGGATATATACACTCGAGTTTCTACGATTTCTTGGATCAACTTGTTTTGTAGGTTAAGGAACACAAAACGGCACAACCTTCATCTTGCACAACCACCAGGCACCTGATGGCTGAGAATCCTCGAGACGAGATTGAGTACTCGCGGTGTGGCACGTTTACAACGCCAGGTGTTGCTTTTGTATCACACTCCACTTTTACTGCTCAGACCTCATGCATCTCGCAGCAAACTAAGTAGTTATCAGGTAGTCCCAACTGTGCAACCATCCAACACTGCTACCAACACGCCTAGCAGTGAAAAAAGCACACGCAACTGATGTGATAGGATAGAGAATACGTCATTGTTTGCTTTGTGATGCTTTTAACTCAACCAAAGGGGGATTACTAACGGGAAGCTGAAGATATACACAATCGATGGTTCGAAGTATTGTGCCAAGAATGAGTGCATTACTATGATAACTGCGCCAAGAAGGCATAAACACCCTTGAAGCGGTGCAAATAGGCCTTCAGACGTTGCTATAACAGTGATTATCAATGCTGAGTTTCATCAGATGGCAGTAAACCCCATAATTGAATGCTTTTCAAGGGATCTCATCCCCGAGTATTGTCAAGGTTGAGAGTCTAGCGCAGTCTACCCAGCAGCTACCCTTTTTGTCACAACCCTCCCTGGTCACTCAAATTGGAGTCTACCTCCGCTGCCATTGCATATGCATACACCGCAAATTATTCCTACATTCTGAATGTCGAACATCTTCATCGGACTATGGTTTCCCTAAACTCTCACCCTGACACAACTCCGGTCATATGACATGTTTGAAGTCTTGTTTATCATCAGAATCAACAAAAGAGTTGGCCTTCAGGGAATTGACAACTTCCACCTTCTAAGAGACACGTTTCCATACCGGCTGGCGAGAGGGATTCCTCTCAAGGAGGTAGTTCTGTAACCTCTACAATCGAAGTTCACAACTCCACCACCTCATCCTCGCTGAACGATTGTTGCATTGCAGACTTGACTTAACGTGTAAACTCTACCACGTCGGCTACACAGTAACGGTGAATAAATACTGCAACCTCCATGCTGGGTACAAGCAGTCGTATCACACTATCACCCGGAGGAACCTTACAGACCGACTCAACGCGTCACGTTGTATCCAGCTCCGCATCCGGCATTGCTATCACTCCCACTCCTCTCAGCGGTCCTGAAAACCTGCCTACCACTATCTCTGTTCCAGAAGCCTGCGCGATCATTACAAATCCAATGCAAAAGCAAGGTACCGAAATGACTCAGAGAAAGAGGGAGTGGTAATTGCAACCGCAGGGGGTGTCTACAGCTCGATGAATGGTCCCTGGCAGTCACAGCATCTATCAATTTAGTCACTCAGACATGACGCGTCTTCTGTTTGCAACAGCCAGACTCCTGGAGCTCTACATGTGGAACAGATGGCCGTTTATCAGTATAAGGGACTTGGAGACGGTAAGTTACGCAACGCGACGCGTTTCGAAATCATTGGCGGAAGCCCCACACTGGCAGATAGTAGAGACGTACTGAAACACCGCTATGCTGCAACACAATTCTTGATCCATAGCATTTGCGGCACGCACATAGGAGATCCTGCAAGAGGTATGCTGAAGCAACAGCCCATGTTGGATAATACACACTCAAACCGGTACCTGGTTCGAGCACAAGTCGATTAGGTTAAACCCCATTTTATTCAATCAGTTCGGGACAACATAGCAGAGCGTTATGATCTGCACAACTTTGAATTCAACATAGAGCGTTTGGATGTCATTGATTTCCTTCTGGCAGACAATAAGTATCTTTTTCCTGTAGCAGAATGTGTGGAAGGTGGTGTTTGCGGCCCAAATCCAACTCAGAGAGAGTCGAATGCTGATACTGAATGGCAAGTGTCCACTTTACTTCCTGGCGGAAGCAATCCGGCAGTTTATCAACATCAAATGTTATCATCGGGCGAATAACTGCGGTAAGTATGCTGATGGATTATATATTTCCATGATTAACGAGAAGGACAGTTAGATACCCTCGCCATTAATCATGTTTACTTTTACCCTGTTGCGCCTTACTCTCCTGGAGTGGCAAAAGATCACAGGTGTTCATTCAAAAGCTTCCAAGTCAAAGCTGAAAGCGGCCAGACCTGATCGCTCAAACTACTTCGATTACAATAACGGTGGTGGTAAGAACACATCCTGCTGCACTGCAATGAGGAACAAGTTGTTTACCTCACCTGGTGTTGCTGACACATATACATTATTGATGAATACCTGGAACACACTACCGGAGAGCTAGTAACAGAGGGTGTATAAAATCATTCTTGCTACAGTCCAGCGTCAGATCCAACATGCGGAGAACTCAATGCTTGCCGTGGTCACCATCATGGAAGCAGCAGGTGTTGACAATGCTATTCATCTTGACTATTTGACCTCAAATGTGGCACATGAGGAGCCTGAGATCAGAAGCACTGACCCAAACATCCCGACGGAGAACAATTGCATGGATGACAAACTTCATTTCGGGATGCCAGGGGGCAGCGGGAATTGTGATGATAAAGGTGACAAAAGCGACAAGTGCGATGCCATCCTTACCACCAGCCGGTGAGCACGGCCGGCCACTGAACTCGAGAGGTTTGACCTGGGAACCAGCTATCTCAATGGGTATGAGGGCGGGGATAGCTAGGATCCGGATGCGGATGAGCAGGAAGAAGCATCGCAAGCCGATGATGGATCAACGCAGAATGAGGAGGACTGAGGGCATGTAGGTTTGACCTGGGAACCAGTGATGTAGACGGGTATGAGTGTGAGAATGGCAACGATGCAGATACGGATGAGGAAGAAGAAGTATTTGAAGCTGATGATGGATCAACGCAGAATGTGGAGGACTGAGGGCGTAGTACTACAGATTGTGAAGATTGGACAGTATATTTCAGACGTGTCAAATATGATAATGGGGAAGCGTATGCAACAGCAAGTGATGTATCTGAAGCGAAGACTGGATTGGCATAAGTGAAGAAATCTCAAAGCTAAACATACATGGGGAGAGTGTGGCATGTGGCTATTGGCTGAAAAAAGGCATACACATCGCCAGGCATTGTGCAAACGGCTATCGTATAACTGCAGCCCCTGGGAAGAGTGTAACACATGTGTCGTTCTGATAGTGCCTATACGTCACCCCATTCGGGTTGCAAACTAGAGGAGGTTAGTATCCAACGCGACCTGTTGCCTGGGTGACGAGAAGCATGTAATTCTCCATCAGAGGGTACAAGGTACTGTCAGAGCCCTCAGAGCTGTCCGGAACACCCAGGTGTTTCTGTCGGAAAGCAGGGTTGTGTCTGATGTTAAAATAGACTTCAAATTATTATTTCTGGCTGGTAGATGGTAATCAGTATAGCCATTAATGGAGTCATATTAACCGCTCACATGGTGTTTATGTATACCACTTGTTTCTGTCCAGATCAAGAGAACATAATGTATATCCAATTTTTCATATTTATGCTCTGAACAGTTCATTTCCATCAATAACCTTTATGTAGGATTCTGTTTTCTCATGTTGCTTAGTGGTGTTAACATTATTTAAAAGTACACTGGTGACATTGCTATCTATACTGAAAAATACATCTTTTTGTTGATATATAATCTGAATTGGTCTATGACATTTATCAACGTATATATTACAATCTGGAATATATGTAACCTTCATATATTGCTCTGATTTTGAACGGAATTGTCAGTTCTGTTGATCATTGGAGTAAATTGACCAATATGGCAGGCGTGTCAACAGTGGTGGTAAATAGTAAGGCTTGACAAAGACTACACCATGGTCGTTGTCATAGGAGGACCTGCCATGTTGATATAGAATATCCCATGGTGTCATTTACGGTACTTGATAGCAATTGCAGTTATCTTTCTTCTTATAAAATAATTCAGCGAGTTGAATAGTCAGATATTTTGAAGTATTGACTTCTGCACTCCGAAAAATGGAGTGTATCTTAAAGTCAATTAGAGTGAAACATAGTTTCTCAATAATGATTCAGAGTAGGTACTGGACACTAATCTCATGATAGTTAGTATACAGAGAACATTGTACATATAATGTTTAATGTACAGTAAACGATAACCAGAATGTCTCATTATTTGATTGAAAAGAAGTATTAAACGGCTATTAATTATGGAAACATCTGAATAGTGATGAGGTACTGTCAAGGTGGTCCAAGAGAGTAGTTCATATCCCTATGCAGCTTTGGTTGTGATTGAACTGAGGATGGTATTTATCCAACCATTTCTGACAAATTAGCAGTATTACTTTGTATCCTTACATTTCATGTTGTCACATTGATAAATTATATCATTCATATATCATGTTCTAAACACTTTTATACTAGTCATATGTCTTTACACACCCAAGATAATGTGAACTAGAATCAACTTTTACATCAAGATGGTGTAGAGATTGGAATTTACTGTCGGGATATTGGTAATATCGGAGAAAAACAATTCCTTCATATTCACAAGAGAGGTCTTGACAGCTTGAATTTGAAGCCAGTATGGGATAACTGAATTTAGCCAATACAGTGTATTTGTGGGTAGTTGTTGCTGAAGTAATGGATAGAGTTATTTGTCAGTGAGTGAGAGTTGTTGACAGTTACTTTACAATACTGAGATATAAATAGCAGTGGATTACAGACTAAGAATCTGTAAAAAGTAGCGAAATACAGAAGATAAATCTTATTAAATCTCAAAGAGATATAACCTATTATATATATCTGAATATAATAGTAATAATGCTGATATATAGAAATCTACAAGCTGCTTTCCCTGATGCTAATATTATATTCTACATGATCCAATTCTAAATATCTAAGATATACCTCCAGTTACAGAATAATATTATTCTGGATACAACTACTGTTATATTGCATTGTATTCCGATTTCAATATAGAAGTATCTATAATACCATAATACTAATAACTTACAAGCACAATACATTGATTGATGTTAATATAATCCAAAGTCGATTCTAATTTGATTACCATATGAGCAGAAATACTGCATTGGTATTATCATTTGGATTTATTTTGAGTTGAAATGAAGCATCACACTAGTTGTTGTCTGCCCTCCGCAGGGTTACTGTTGACTGACATTTGAAATTGCAAGTAGAATGTAATGGAAAAATTGCCGAGTAATAATACAAGATAAAGAGGGGTTGAAAGATAAAATCTTATACATACCAATTAGTCTTAACCGGTATAGAAAGACATTAATATTGCTTGCAAGGTATAAATATTCGAAATATTACTATATAATAAATAAGACGTAAAACTGATTCATGATTTGGGAAAGATAACCACAAGATAACATAATACCAAGTTTCAATTAGGAGTAGAGAATCGAAATAGTAGTCAGAATTTTGAAGAAAGACTGCTTGATTTACTACTGATATCAAAAGCAATCTTCTGATATTAGCAAATAAAACTTACCATTATATTGAAAATTAACATATAATGCAATTTAGCCAGCTTAAATAGAAATTAAAATATAGAGAAGTATTAATGTTAATATATTTCATGTTTACAGATCAGTTTGAGTTTAAATTTATTAACAATTAAAATTCATTAAGTTTGAGAAGAGATACTTTGGGACAAGTGTATACAGAAGTTGTATTTAAAGATTATGTATGAGTGTAGAAATTTAAAGAAATGCTTGATAGAGAGAACTATTGCATATACAGGTTTCAGCTGGAGACAGAGATGTCTTGTACATCAGGCGACGGAGATGTCTTGTACAGCCAGAGACGGAGAGGTCTTATATGGCTGGAGACGGAGATGACTTGTATGTCCAGAGACGGTAATGACTCGGATGGCCGGAGATGACTATTGGCTCTGGTACTAGCTGATGGCATTCAGCCATACTTGTACATTAATATTTATACTTGCCTTGTGGCCCTCTTAGATAGATCACAATCAAGCTTCTCTAGCATCACTATTGCAACAAGAACTGAAATATGATATTGGAAATATGATAATATATATTACAGGTGAACACCATTATAATGTATAATAATATCTGATGGAAAAGGAAAATACATTTCATGTGATTTATTGTAAGGTATATTACTTTTGGTACTTTCACCATCTTATCAAATGATTGTAACCACAGATATTCCAATGTAGACTTGACATCAGCAAAACATTGTTTAGTCACCGGGAGCCTGCAGGAGTGGGTGAGAGGATGCCAAGTGTACACGTAGAAGCTTGAATTTCAGGAGAGAATCCAACCCCACTCGGGTACTCCAGTCAGCCTTTGGTGTAGCCTGGTTGTCAGATGGCAGGTACAGGAGCAACATGAGAGTGATTGCAATGAAGTTGGGAACATGTTGGAGCGCCAGACAGAATATTGAGCCCTCCTAGAAATGTGACCCAACCAGTGCAGCAATTTCAAATATACTCTGAATGATAACTGAACGTTTGTGCAAATTCATTTGGAGGGCTGCTGGCATTCGCGGAGACTTACTTGATGTACACAACTGATGGATTACTCTCCACAGTGAGTATGATGTATCAATCATTGTTTGTTATTACTTCTACAGCGTATATACACTAGCAACTAGCAACTTTTTTGTCCGTCAATTCTGTGCATCACTACATTATGAAACTACAGAAATAGACGAGAGATTCAGCAGTAGACAGAGGTATACCTGAACAATGATGTGACTATGTGATCGAATCATATTAATTAAACATGGTGTCAAAATTATCCAATATATCCTCCAACCTATCATGGCTGGCAAATCCAGAAACTCACAATGCATCATTAGCATGAAGAAGCTAGAGGCAATCTATGCATCACGTCACAATTCATATTTATCTGGTCGGTGGAAATAAACATAAACCTCATATGGCTCGATTTGTGATATCTAACAAATGTGTAAGGAGATTTTAGCGAGCTATACATCCAAATGGAGTTAGAAAGGCCTTATGATATATCTGGATAAAATAGAAGACCAACTACCAGTAGCAGAGGTGAGCAAGATGAGAAGTGCTTGTGTGGACAACTGGAGTACAGAGAAAGTGATAGAGAAGCATACAATGAAAGTGAAGAGTCCAGATTAAGGTTGAGGAGGACCAATGGGGATTGTGGAGAACCAATTCCAATGTTGGAATACCCATACTGGTGCAGGAAGGTCAAAGGGGGGGTATGGAATATCGACACAAATACTAGAGTGCCCAGCCAGGCTGTCAAGCAACAACCGGGTTCAAGCAGTGTCTCATTTATCATTGGAGCAGCATACACGGTGGTGAGGAGGAAGGAACAGTGTATCGGATTGACAATTCAGAGCGAGAAGTAGTGGTGGGAATTCGGGTGAACCCATCACAGCAGCAGAGTGATGAAATGGGGGGTAAGCAGTTCACGTGGCCATTGAGAAGCAATCATTCTTGCAGAAAAGTACTAAAAGGGGGGGATACCCAGTGCAGAATGAACCAGAGGAGAGCAAATGCAGGCAGGGGAGCACCAATGAGGATTGAAGCGTACCAATCCCTATGGAGGAGTGCCACAATAGGAGCAAGTTAGTGTGGAATAACATAAATGAGAGCTGGTCTGAGAACAGCCAATGGGGATTGGGAAGCACCAATCTTTGAAGAGTTACCCCAGAGAGGGGGGGGGGAAAGATATAAAGTGGTTTGCTACTATGTGATTGATAGGTGCTGTAGGATCCAGAATAAGATTTACCACTGGGGATGGGTAAAATGTACTTTGCTATTTATCTTGAGAAACCATAACCCTAGCCTTCTTTCCACTGGCATATTCAGGCAGCATACACTGAATAGCTACAGCAACTAGTACTAAAGACTGAGGTAGAAGAGGTTGAAAGAACAGGGAAGTAGTAGGTGGGTGCTCTAGGCTATTAGAGGTGTAGAAGAACTGATGGTAAATGAAATCTAGATCTTCCATTCAGATAAGCTAGCATTTCTTATCTTTGATGATCTTTGAGAGATATGTATCATCAAAGTAGAGTTCCTTAAACTTGATCCCATGCTCAGTCTTAGAGCCCAAATCCAATCTGTAACCATGGACAACAGTTGCTGTTGTTGTCTATTCATGCGGAATTCAATGTGAGTAGAGTATAACAAAAATGGATTCCCTTCTGCCTCTAGGAGAGCTAGCTAGAGGGCGGAGCTCTCCACCCTACTACCCAAAAACGAAAATTTCACCACCTTTCCTCTTCCACACCCACTATCTAAGGGCACCATATTCCGGTTCACCATCTGAAATGTAACTGTTTAGATTGAGTAGCACATTTGCCATGCAGAGAATGCCATATGATGTGACCACAGACATATACCCTGGCTGTGCTTTATGCGAAACACAGTGCGGTATGATGTGTCTGCTGATTATTACTGTTTAAGTGGATTGATGCATCGATTGGAACAACTTGTACTAGTGCTCCCATCGTTAAGAAGGAAGATTTTGTACCCTCACTGAGTGACATTAGTCGGAGCATGCTATCTTCTGAAAAACAGTTTATTGATTTGCTGCACTATTATGCCCTACTTATCCTCACAAGTACTGCATGTTGTGAATTATTAGAACTGTTATGAAACAATGGAATAGAAAGCAAGTGGCCCCAGAAGAGGGACTACAGGTCAGAGTCAATGGTGACTGGTATTGAGTAATATAAAGATAAGATACTCTCCACGAAGGTGAGCAGAAACACACCGATATAGTATAAAAAAGCTGATGTAATAGCATAGCCTGTCCAAAAAATTGTAAGTATTAGCAAAACTAGGTGGTGAGGTTTGATGGCAAAGGTGTGTATCCATGAACAATAGTTTTAATAGCCACATTAGGCAACCATAATTAAATGGTACGAACCTATAGTTTGAACAGGGTATGATGCGTGGTGTAGTCAATATTGTAAGTCTGATACAGGTGTACTGAACAGCATTTTTAACTTACAGCGTCAGGTATTTGCACAGCTAGATTGAGAGTTGGACCACTGGGCAATTGACAAACAGATAGTTGATATGCAGATACTTGAGCTATTGTCTGCCAGTGATGCATAACCGAAAAGACTGATTCCCATGCTTCTTTAACCATCGAGTGCTTCACATTGGATAATAGTGGCCAAGGAGCTTTGATGAACATGATTTCCTACATGAATGTCCTCACTTCTGCTAATGTAGCATCGTGTTGTTGCAGACTATTCTGATCTCCACAAACCTCAAGTTGTAGAAGACTCTGGTTTGCACTATATATTCGATAGCAATACCACCTGGGCAAGTGGTGTATGGTCAGACAATATAAGTTGTTAAGGAGGGCTGACTTTTGGGGTTTAAGCAATAGCACTGGCAAAGCCCTAGGTGGATTTCATGAATTTGAAAGCGGAGGGGGTGCAATGACAGTATCAGCATGACTCCATTCCTTTGGTAGTAAAAGAATGTAGTTTGTAATGAATTGTTCTGATCTGCCAGACCTTCAAGTAGAACCTCCTATTGGTGATTTGCATCATTTTCTTTGATGTTAAATGACAATCTGGACTTTCCAGTATTCTCACTTTGGTTATCGTCAATCTCCCAATTGGTATCATCATTCTACTTTAACTAATAGCAGTGGTGAGTTTTGTCAGCTGCAATAAAACACATGAAGTAGAGGGCTGGAATTCAAACATTCAATAGACAACGAAAATTGGCTGTTCTCATGAATGTGGGTGCAAGTGCTCTCCGAAAGTGTACTTCATGATTATTCTGTAATTAGTGATTCCTCACCTGGCTGTGGGTAAATTTCCGGTGCATGAAATTGATGATTGAAGTGTGAGTAATATATGAAAGTTAGACAGTATACAAGAATGAAAAATATGATTAGATGCAACAGAATAACAGGATAAATGGTGCAAAAATTTACACAAGGACAACGAAAATGCAATATGAGGTGGATGTTGACCGGGTTCTGGAGAGATGTCGTCTGTCATTCATATTGGTTTTATAGATGGCATGTGCAGTATTGTAATTTAGATAGTGTTGAGTGCACTGGAATTGATAGTCTTATTCCGAAATATCCAATCTTAGCATGCCTATCAACAATACTATGGATGTATGAATTGGAGGTTGGTTTAAGCCAAATGCACACAGAATTAAATAAGATGCACCTGAAGAGCTTGTAACAGTAACATGATTGTAATATTAACTATCCCTTGGTGTGGACCAAATGGAATACTGAGAACCTGAATGAGAACATGCGCCCACACAAATGTCACCACCAACTATTGTAAATATTCATGAAAGTTCGAACATTACTGGTGATTACATTGTATAGTCATTATGCAGCATTCAGAATCTGTAGTACTCCATAGATTGAGGACCATTGGGGTCAGAGTTGAGTCAGAAGTTTGTATCCTGTGATTGTTATGGATAGGGAGAGAATATTGAAGTACACATGAGAGATAGAAGGGAAGAGAAAGAATAGTCAGATATGGTGATAATTCAGCGGAAATCTTATTGATTAAAGTACACGTGAATGCCAACATTGCTAATAAGTGAATTGTGAATACTTACTTATATTCTGATTTTGCACCTAGCATCTAGAATATTGCCCACCAATATAGTACATATTCATTATGAGTTACACTACTATACAGTTGACTTAAAATAAATGTCGGAGTTGAAAGCAATATACAGTGACATGAGTAAATGGTGACACATTATGTCACAGTGAGCAGAGGAATGATTGCACACAGTTCTATGGTATTGAGGTGAATAGAGGTTTGAATGGTTATGCGAGATTGCAAAATGAGGCTGGAATTGCATGCTCACCTTCCTATAACTGTTATTTGAACTCTTCCAAGCTGTCTTTTCTTAACTTGAGCTTTAAATATTCTCTGTCATGGACCTTACTTGATAGAAAACAGTTCAAATAATCTATTTTGTGATAAGTTTTTGTGCAGTCCAAACTTACATTTAGGGAGAATCCAGTTAATTCTAGACAAAAGACATCGTGAACGTACACATCTTGGAGAAAGTGCAGTAAATGCAGTGGGAGGGAGTTGCCAGCCATCTGCAGAGTCACAGAGCAGATTTTTTTTATTGACATTTGCTCACTAGCTCATGATTTTTTGATGTAGTCCAAACTTCCGGACTCAATTTTACCATTTGAAAGTGTAGATTCAAATATACTACTTTGTCAATATCAAGCTATATGAGATTGCTAATTGGGTAGGTCTGTCCATTGATAGATTTGTATGCAGTGGCAACCTTCCTTCAATTGACAGTATACATGGAGAATAAAGTTCAAGGTATTTCAGTGGTAGCCTGTACAGACTAATCAAGCATAGATTTGAATATTAGACAAGCCTGAAATGAATTAGCTGTCTGCAACAGAATTTGAAGGGTCATGATATGTGACACTCTGTGTGTGCTACTTCTACTCATTCATAGTCAAAGAGAACATGGTTGTCAATAAAGCAAGCAACGGTATACAGTGCACTACACACTTGATGGTATATTCTCTGTGGGCAGATTTATGGCTCTGAAGTGTACCTTGACCGGAATGATACATCTATATTACATTGTGGCTTGTCAAATTGACTTTATCCAGATCCTAGAAAATCGTACATCACAGGATTGCTGGTATACGGTGTACTTGAACTTCAATCATACCTCACCTAAAGCCCTGTAGTCCCACCTATGGCATATTGATAATTCCGCCAGCTGTATCTCATTATGTGACTCTCTGTGATGTTGAACAGAGGTGTGCCTGAACTACAATCATATGCAGGCAAATGATGGATTTTTGGCATCAATATCAAAGATATGTGTTATATTTCGACTGATGAATTAAATCACACCATCAATGTCATTAATACACAATGTGATTCGAGAAGCTGCAGCGCTCGGTATGTCACAATGATGCACAGGACGCAAATTATATGCAGGATCCTCCATTGCATATGAACGTAGTATGATTGTGTATTTTTTCAGTCTGTGGATTATAAAAGTTATAGCTGGTTTCAGATCTCTAGTGAACCTCAAATTTGCCATTCCCACCCAACTTGCAGCACTCCATGGAATGCTGTAGTGTAAGTTGCTGATCTTAATTATCATGTAATCAGGTAAGTATGGTAATTGAAAATGTAGCCACAGGCTTTCCTTATTTTCAACATTCCACTAATGACAAACTTATTACCAGTGGAGGCTGCATAGCACAATCACGTTCCGGCAACTATCTGTATGATAGTACACATTCATATGAGCAGTATGTCTGGAACATAGCAGTGTTGGTATATATTAATTGGATGTATTTCTTATTTGCCATTAATCATAACCATAAATTTGAATAAAATCCCAGTCCAATCAATTCTGATTTTGATTACAACAGTTCCCACATTACATCATCAAATTACACCCAAAATGATAGAGAGAGATGATTTGTATACTCAGTTGATTCTGTTTTACAAATTACCTTTTTTGACGATTTGCATTGGTTGAGAACATTAGGATGGTTAGATGTATCAAGAGGCATAGATTGATTTCACAGTCTGAATAATCAAAGCTGTATGTGTGTTTGACTGCAATGCTTCTCCATTCTCTGTTAGTAGCTTTGTATAGTTCTTACAAAACTCTAGAATCAACTGAATTAGCCATGTTGTGGTATTTGGATAATTCATCAAGTCATGCAGAACACTATGGGGAGCCACTTCTGAAAGTTCATGGAGATTATGTGCATAGTTACCACTGCCACCAGTACTTGAATTCAGTATCTATGTGTGTGGAACTATGTTTTAACCCAGCCAGACAACTCATTCAAAGGCCTGGTACTGCTTAGTCAATATGTCGATATTCTGTGTCAATACTGCATGATTTGCTTCTGTAAGATTTAGGCCTGTCCAACCCAGGGTAGTTACAAAAATAGCCAAATTTCATGCCTTCTGGTATTTGAGCAGCATTTCAGGCGATTCATCCGAACCCATGTATGTGCATGTGTGGAGTATATTGAGATGATTTATATAATTCTTAGTTAACCACCACAGTATATGACGAACTTACCCAGGCAGATTGGCTCAGCACACTACGTTTTATATTGGAGGTAAACCAAGAAGAGAGATTTGATATCTATCCTGTTTGTAAAGAAGCAACTCAAATGATGGATCATGCTGGTCAGGAGTGGGATTCTCCACAGGTTCGTTGTCAAGTATTGTTAGAATGGTCTCTCTCTGTCTTTGTAAAGTCCAAGAATCCACCATAGTATTCAATTGCTATTTATCTGAGTAGTGTTCTGAAACATAGTTGTTATCCTTGGTGTCTCCCAATACTAATTGTAATCTACTGGCTGCGATCTCTAAGTGCTTCACGCTTCTACAGCACCATGTGAAGTCTATGATTTCCCAGAGGTCTTCGATTGTATTTCCTCTGCCACAGTCCACATATGATAAATAGTGTGCACATCCTGCTTCAGCATCTGAATGAATTGGTTCCGATTCGCAGGACTCGGTTTCAATCAATTCCACATCACCCGAAGGTTTGTAATCCCTATCGTCCAGTATATTTGATGGTGTCGATCACTATTGTCATCCATTCTAATGGCATGTATCGAACACGGTACTGCTGAATTCAGTGTAACTGCACAACAATTTTGAAATGTGATCTTACTCTGTGGATCATTGGTGGTATCTGACAAAATATCTGTTCTCTTGTAGCTGTGATTTCAAAGCAAATGGAATCCCAGCATAGCGGTCACTTGAAGTTTGAATCCAATTCTCAAGGTTATCATGATTTGCCAATTCACAGTGTTGTTCGTCTTGTATTGATGAGACTTATCAAACATGCCCAAACTGTATAAACTGTATAAGAGGTGGACAATGTTTGGTGGTTTCACTTGGCATGTGAAGGTATCATATGAAACAGAGTCAGTATTCCATTGGTATTCTGGTTGAGGAATTTTTGGGTACAGATCATTGTTGGTGAGATTTGAATTGTTTCCATGGAACATGTTCACAAGCTTGAAATCAGTCCAGTATGTCATCTCATTGATGATACTGTAGAATCTGTCTGCAACACCAGACATTGTGACTACTAGAATCAGTTCAAGTTCTAAAGAAGGTGCAGGATGCTGTAGAGGTGAACTTGTCTTAATCTCTAAAAGGCTGTGGGCCAATGAATATGGTTTCTGCAATGAGTACCACAGTCATTTTTCACTGATAATCCCAGATAAGGAGTTCAGTGGCATATTCATCTATTCATCAGCGGTATTCCATTACACAATTGATAGTGGCATTCAAAAGTAACTCTCACTGTCAGCAATTTGCATATCATAGTCGCTACCATTAATGTAAAAGTCTCGCTAAGTTCCATTTCATGTGCCATGAATGCTGCTGGGATATCCAAATTCCTAACCCAGCTCTGTACAATCAACTATATTGCTTAAATAAGCGATGTCAGAAACTCAGTTCCTGGAAGGCCTGGAATTAAATACTTATTGCCAGTGATTTGGTCTGCTATTGATTGGAAATTCAGACATGGAATCAGCAGGCTGACTGTCTCCTCACCAGACTGTGATACAAATCTGTTGTGGATTGTGATGAGTTTAGCGCTTAGTACTGAACAGCTAATTGCTGGATTAAGGTCGTTGTCACCATCCTGCACTTGTTCCGGAATGTCACATGCACAGTTGTCTGTTTTCCGATTGTCCTCCATCATCTCTTCCAGTTGTTGTGAGGCAACCTCAACAGCTGGACTCATTCTGTAGTACACCTGACACTTATTATGTTGTAAGGTATTTCACCATCAAGTATGCATTGAAATAAATACATATGTGTGGTGTAAAATGAATTCTATTCTCTCATGCAGAACTTACAGTGATACAGGTACCATTCCCTTGCCAACGGTCATCCGCTCCCTTCTATCTGCAGTCAGATCTAGAATGTTCGACAGTTGGAGCATAATAATTACCTGTTTTGTACAGCTAGTCACTATATGACTAGCTGGGATTGCCTATGCCTGTTTAAGTACATGCTCTGCCCTCTTCTCTCCTGTTGCTATTCCCATATCAATAGAACATATGGTCAACTGGAGTTCCAGTTGGAACTTGAAGGCGATCGAAAGGGAACAGTGAAACAAACTCTTCACATATATGGGGTGACTATGCCATGGCCTATGTGTATTATGTGATATATTCTTTGTTGAATTCCTCGTGCTCCAATGTTTACATGAATATCAATGATACAATGCCTGCCACTTTGAGGGCTCCATTGTGGAAATCAAATTAATCAGCTTTTTGCTGTACTTCATACAAATATTCAAGGCTTGACATTGTTCATGGGACAGCAAATTACTGTTACCATATGACACCCTGAGAATCACAAGCATAACAGGTGTATTTGACAACTGTGGGAGTGTGCTTTCTGTGGTATTGTCTGCAGGCAGGCCTAAATCAGTCACCAGTTTCTTGGTGCCTTGCAATCCATTGTTTCTTGCCATCTGAATCCCAGTTGTACATTTCTTCAACAACTTTTTATTCCACTACCACTGAATACACTCAGCATTGTTATACTGTTCCAATGGCAGCAAGATTTCAAATCTCGTGAATTAATCATTGACTGCCCTCGCCCAGTGGATGGGTTCATCCTGTAGCTGCTGCAAATTGTTCTAACTTCAGACAATGCAACAATACAATATCTCCACACACCCAGCAACCGTAATGTTGTTCTACTTGTTCAATACACTGTTATTGGATTGCACCATCCTGTTTGTAAATTGCTTCATTCGGATATCAGTGTGCTATGTGCCAATTTGTGCTTTACCATCTGCACCTCCCTAGTTTGACAAATGAATACCCTTAACAGTGGTTTCAAATTCATCGCACAAATCTCCCTGTGATGGGGGTAAATCTGTAAATCATACAAAGCCACACTTTGCAATTTCACTTAAGACCGCTGCCTGTACATGGGGAGGCCTACAGGTGATTTCTCATGTACAATGGAAGACAGTTGTTTATGAGAACATCTGAAAGATGTCGGGCGAATGACGGGAATGTATTCTGGCAGTGCTGCAAGTGGAGCAGGTACAGATGGAGATAGCAGCCGATGCCCTGAGTTCGGTGAATAGAGGAACACCTGTGTGCCACATTGACTACTCAGGTGGAATTCCGATCCCTGCCATGGTAGTGCTAAGTTCCAAATCCTTCACCTGCACTGTTGGGTGAATGTGGTGCAGTCAATGGGTCCGGTTAACCTGCCAGTAGTGTGGATTCGAACAGTAATGATGGTTCTGTTCAATTCCAGACTCATCTGATAGCCTCACCTGCTGCGTCTTGCTGGGTCAAATCATTACCCATACCTGTTAACCTGTGGGTCATGCTGGTGTGTGGTGAGACCCGTCCGTTACAATCTCTGGTTCTGCTTATGAAGTTGTGTTATATATGGTTGCATTCTGATATCCTACTGTGAATTGCAAAATATTGATGTAGATATGTCATTGCCTATTTTCAATGTATTAGCCACCTTTATAATCAAAAAAGAGAGGCACCCTCCCAGCCCCATCTTGAAAATGAGTGTTAACAGAGTGTCAGCGATTTTTGATCTTGTATTTTTGGTGATCTGAGTGGCGATTGGTTGCAGATATTCAGACACAAAGTATAGGCTGCCTGCATAAGCGAAAGAGAAAGCGACATGCTCACTGCGCTATTCTGAAAATGAGTGTCAACAGGGCATCAACAATGTTTAGTCTTGTAAGTCAGGCAATTAATACCAGACTTCGTTGCTGTGATGCATAGCGACAGTATTGACCGCCATTATGGGCAAAAACCCTAATGACAACATTGCTACTATCTTCTAACAATGAGCACAAACAGAGCATCTACCGTTTTTGGTCTTGTAAGTGAGGTAATGAAAAAGTGATTTTGTTGTTGTGATACATAATCAAAGGATTGGCTGCTATTTTAGGTAAAAGAGAATGCGACATGCTTCCTACCCCAGATTGAAAATGTGAGTCAACAGAGCATGAACAATTTCTGCCCTCGCATCATGGTTAATTACAGTGTGATGTAGCTATTTCGATCTATATACAAACTTTTGACTGTGTTTATAGACTAAAATGCTCATGAACACTTAGTTGCAGCTTAGTAAATGAAATGAGTTGTTACTGTCTGGGAGGCTGTCATGGGAATATCTCTTGCTTATCTGTCTATACAAGCTGGCAACTCCTTGTTTATTGATGTCAGCAATTAAGCACCACTTAGATTACCCAAGCTGCAAGTCCAACGATCATTGACCCTGTGTTGATACTCATTTTTAAGAAGGGGCAGGTAGCGTGCCGCATTCTCTTTTGCTTATAAAGGTGGCCAATACTTTCATTATGTCTAACAATGACCAAGTCACTCTTCATATACCTGACTTGGAAATGTAAAAATAGTTAATGCTCTGTTGATGCTCAATTTCAACCTCGTGCAGTGAGTATGTTGTTTTCACTTATGTCTATAATGGCGGCCAATAGCTCGATCAAGTATAACAATGACCGAATCACATTTTAAGTATCTCACATATAATACCAAGAATTGTTTACACTATATTAACGTGCATTTAGCCACGGGCATAATTGTAATATGGAACAATTTTATCTGGCATTGTATATTATGAATGGTGTTTTGGCAGCCTTTCTATCATCTGCATGTACTTTCTCCTTTATCACTAGATTGTTCTGAAATAATACCTATAAATATGTTCCTTGAAATATACTTCAAAGTATCCACTAACTGTAGATAATACTAGACTCAAAAATTCCATGCGTTTCTATTAATTCTCTCCACTACTTGCAGGATTGCTCAATAGGCTGCTTTTGTTTTTTGTTTATTTTATTCATAGTGTATTCACTCTAATTAGAGTATGACAGAGTTCAAAGCCACCACCTTCGCCTCCACGCAAGCCAGCAAGATGGCTGAGCTCCCACCTACTACCCATCGTCCCCTATGAACTATGGAAAAAAGAAAAGCAAATGATTGAACAGAAAAAATAGGATCAACCAAAAGAGAGACTACACTTGATCCAATCAGCCTCACCCCACCCCATGTTCCTTCTCTCTCTGCGCCTCCTGTCCTCACTGTCACGCTTGCATATGCAGGATATTTCCGATGTCAGTGGTGGCCACAATGTCCATTACTGCTTTGTCACATTTCTCTATGGAACACACCATAGAAATCTGTATATGTCAGAATCTGCCTGCTTTTCAGTCTGTAGCCTTCCCCACCGCCCTTCAGAGTGCTGTCTGCTGGTCATTCCACCGGCTGTAGTGGCGGAAGAGATGCTCGCATGTCTGGAGTATTTCGCTTCCACAGCATCAGTACTTGTCGTCCACTTGGTGTCTACACTGCTTTAGGTATGATTCAGTCAGCGCATCCGTGCACATCAGCCAGCAGAATCTTGTTGCCCGTGATGTCATGTGTGTCGGTGGGACGGATCTCTTTCGCCCAGCTTTACCCTTCAGTCTGTATCCGTAGTATTTGGAGCAATTGTCAGCCTCGCACTTCACCTGTGCTGCTCTCCTCCCTGTCCAGATCTGCCTAGCTCCATTCCGGGCCAAGTTGCATATTTGTTCATGCTGTGTGTTGGCTCGGTGTTCTCGTCTAGTGTTTGCCAGGTGGTCGGCCTCTTTGTTCCCAGGGATGCCCAAGTGTTGTGGGACCACGTGGATTGCCGCTTCGATGGTGTGGGCACAGAAAGTCCTCTGATGCTTGTTCATTGCTCTTGCTAGTTGTTGCCCTGGCCCCGGGTCTAGGTGCGCCATCAGTCTGATAGCAGCCTGGAAATCACCTAACACTGTCACTGTTGTGACTCTGTGTGCTCGCAGCGCCTCCGGTCTTGCCACGGACAGTTGGAGTGCAACTCTGATGGCCCAGCGTGCAGAGTCAAACATTTCCATTTGTGAGGTGATGAGGTAGATGCAGCAGACCGCCCAGCAGTCGCTGTATCAACGAACTGCTGTGGCTCATACTCTCCCATCGATCGATCGAGATCCATGTGTTCACTACGTCCAAGTGCCAGATACCACGTCGCTTTCAATTCTTGTTGGCCCATAGCTCGGTAGCTCTCTTGGCCATGGTGTCATCTTCCAGTAGAGTAGTCTTGACCGCTGGCTCCTCCCCTCAGTCTGCCCAGCACACCGTCTATGCTATCCTGCCATGCGTGTGCTCTGTTGCAGCCACTCTGTCTACGGGTGCACCAGAAGTCGAGTAATTGTAGAGCTCTTTCAACTTGGAGCCTTTGCACGAGCTTGTGTGCCTGGCCACTATCACTTGTTTTCTGCCATTGACGGCCACCACTGCTGGTGCGAACTGTCGGTCTCTCATGAGCACACCTTTTGCTTATGCCAGGCGTGTACCCAAGGTTGACCTAGCATGTTGATTCAGGAGATGCTGGAAGTCATCTCGCCAGCTGCCTTCTTTCGGATCTCACCAGAGATAACTTCAATTAAGCACAAAAGCCTGGACACAGGATACTTGTACTGCTCTCACACATGCTGGTACGACTCCATATGTTCTTATCAGTGACCTGAGTCATACTGCTGTGGCTCTTACTTTCATCATGCATTGGTTGTGATACTCCTGAAACGTTAGGTGGGCGTCCATCCAGACCCCCAGCCACCTAGTTGCGTCTTTGTTAAATCTGACAAAGCCGTTCCCGGCTCAAATCTTCGCTGTTTGCTCTGGACGTAGGTGCTTCTTGTGGCCTGGTCTGTGGGTGAAGAGTGCCACATCAGTTGTTATGGTGTCAAACTCCAATTCCCATCTTTTTGCGCAGTCGATGCCTAATCTTGCACTGGATTCTAGTTTCCTCATGATTTGGTGTACGTCCCATCCCATTGCCACCAACCCGATGTCATGCACAATGAACAGACCTTCGATCGCAGATACCCTCTCCTTAATCTTTTGTATCAGCCATGACATGTACATTGCCAAGTGGATTGTAGGCACTGGGGAACCCTGGTGTGTATGTGCTTCCACCAGGTAACTCCCCATAGCATTACCCACAATTGCTATGTAGACTGTTCAGTCTGTGAGAAAATGTACCGTCGATCGTATGAGGTCTCCATCTATCCCCTATGGCTCTCATTTTGTGGATCAGTCTCACCCTCTCTACGCCCAGGAGAGCAGCCTTGATCTCAAACAGGAGTATGCCAGCTATGTGGCCCTCTCACCTGGCTGTGTGTGCTCTGTTGACCATGAATGCCACCATGTCGATTGTGCATCATTTCTTCTTGCTTCCAGACTGGCCGTCGCTTAGCCTTTTCAGCGAGTGGCTCTGCAACCACCGTATTGAGAACATGCCTGGTGCAGATAAGTCGAGACATTGAGCCTTGAGTATTGTATATTCATTCTTCCCTGGCATGTAGATGATAACCCTGCTAGCCCGCTTCTACTCAATAGGCTGCTCTTGTCTACAAAATTGATGTCAGCTGCAATATCATGCAGCAGATAGTATACTTACCAGTAAATACTTCAACACCATGCAGCAAATTGGGAACAAAATCCTTGTCGTGCTTGCGATTCTTGGTATATGCATCAAGATTGAACCATTGAGTGCTGGCAAGAGGAGTATGCATATACACATATCTGGGTGGTACACTGTTAAATTGGAAACCTTGAACAGCCTCAGTGTCACCAGGTGGTGCAGGTGGCGTTTCGAGCGGAGGTGGTATTGGCTCTGGTGGTGGTGCAGCTGTTTCTTTGCACCTCCAGCTTGTCTGTAGATTCTTTGCTTTGCAAATGTGGCAAGGGAGGCAGTCATCCATTGGATGTTCACGAACCATTGCAAGGTGTCTTTCTATCGCAGCCTTTTCCTCTCTATGAGCAAGCGACTCAACTCCCCACTAAATCTCTTCTTGGACTTAGACACAAGATTTTGTGATCAAGTATCATGTATTTGCTATTGCATAGTACGAAAACACTCAATTGGGCATGGTGGCCCTATTAAAGGCAGGATAGATATCGGGCTGTTCTAGCAGTACCCAACTGCCATACCTTGCCATAGTAGCTGACATATTGTAAACCTACAAGAATTTAGTTGCTGCTTCTACAAATGGGATCTGGCTATTACTGTTAACATGTACCCTTCTGTAGTTTCCTCTAAGGTGTTCAAAGCAGTTTTCTTCCACTGAAGGTCACGCTTATTACGAGATTAGGCTGCAATAATCCCAGATCTGACAACATTACGATGTTTGTATTTGCGGACTGTGCAGACGTATGCCTTAATTGGCCATGGAGCATTCCCATTACAGGTAGCTATAAATTGATCACGTAGCTCTCTACGTACACTTGCTGAATATTACATAGTTGGCTGACCACCCTCTACCTCGATATGGATTATGATTCATCCTGTTATTTGCTACTTCTAATTGCTGCTGCTTTTGGGTTTGAGTACCATTTTTCAATGTTCAATGTGGAACATCCTTTCTGTGGCTGCATTGGCAGTGTCGCAGTGGACTAACTGGTGTCTGCATTGTTACTGTGCCCCAGTGGGTAGCGCATTGGATGAAGTGCCGTTTGTTCAGCTCAATTCTTATCCTCTCACACCTTGGTGAAGTGTTTGCGGAGCGATGCTTTGCTGTTGTGGACACGGAAAGGATGATGGTAATGAAAAGCTGTGGGAAGATTTGAGGAATATATAGTTAGCTTCAAGTCAAAATGGAATGAGTAACAGCAAATTTGCATGTTCTACTCAAGAAGATTCCTACAGGGTATAGCAGCAAACTGAAGAGGTGTCCAATAACCCCATGATTTGCTGTCAGTCAGTCCAATTCTGCTTGTTTGTTTTCATGGATAAATAGAGGTGAGTGATATCTGAAATCTCAGGTTTGTAAAAGATAAAAAGGAAATTCTTCGACAGAAGTGACGTCTGCTGATGATTGTCTGATGTCGTCATTGGTATTATACATGGAACAGACACTGAAAGGCAATTTAGATTGTACTGTTAGCATTCGTATTCCCATTCTAGTAACTGTTGAAATTTTGATTTTGGTTTTGTTTAAGTTGGTCAAATGTACCAACCTTGATATCAAAGATGCAACTTGCCTCCAGGTGGTTCACATCTTGCAACATTCAACATCTCGCCCAACAACACAGTCAAATCAAAATATGATTGTTAATGATCCAAAAATGAATCTTGTGCCGCTTCCACCAGGTAGTTATGGCAAATGAATAAACTCAGCCATACGATGACTTCATCAAGCATATAATGGCACGAGCAGCTCTAAGGTTGAAAGCGTCTGAGGTTGTTGAACACTGTCCAGCTTACGATTTAACTTGAATCCTGTTGTGAAGAACATTAGCAAAATGTATTTTAGTTACTGGGAGCCTCCAGGAGTGTCTGAGAGGATGTGGAGTGTAAACTTTGAAGTGTCAATTTGAGAAGAGTATCAGACCGTAAGAGGGCATTCCGGCTGGCCTTGGGAGTAACTGCGATCTCTGATGACAGGAACAGAAGTTCTATGGGAGTGATAGTGACAAGTTTGGGAACACATCGCAGCACCGGAGGGAACTTTGGGCGCACCTAGGTGTGTCGCTGAACCAACCTGGGAATTCCAAGCACACGCAGAGAAATGCCTGGGTTTTTATGGAGAATGATTCTGAGGACTGCAGCAGTGATCTGAATCTCTCCAGATGTACATGAGCAATCGATTTCTCTCACTCGAGAATATGATCCATGGATTATTGTTCATTATGACTTCTGAATCATACTAGCTATCATCTTCTTAAACATTGTATTTCTTGCCTTGCTACATCAAGGAACAAAAGAAAAAGGCAAGTGATTCAAATATAAATGCAGGTTTACTGAAACAATATCCCAACTAAGTTATTGAATGATATCAATCAATTGTAGTGTCAATGTCATACACACCATCTTCTATCTCATCAGGGTTGACAAATGCAGGAACACACGATTCATCAATCCACACAAACAAGCTTGAGGTGCTTCCTGTATTTGCTGATTATTTGTCCCTTGCATGTGGATGAAATTGAATTCCACGGTCATTTGGCTCAATTAGTGATATGTAACAAATGTGTAACGAGATGTTAGCTAGCAGCGAATCTGAATGGGTGTTTCAAAGGCAATGATTATTCTGAAGAAAGATGGGAGCAACTACCAAGGACATGAGGAGGGCCAGTTGGGAAGTACTGTGTGAAAAGGAGGAGTACACCGAAGGTGTTGAAGGAGTGTAGAATGTAATAGAGCACCATATCACAGCTGGGGAGCACTGACAGAGATTTAGCAGTGCCAAATATAGGCTGAGAAGTGCCAATGGGGATTATGGAGTGCTCATACTACTGGAGGAGCGCCAGAAGGGGAGGAGAGTGTAGGGTAAGAAGCGTGGAACTCAATACAGTTGTGACAATCCAGACTGAGGTGCACTGGGGGGAATTGAGGAACGCAGAAGGGGGGGGAATTGAGTGCATAATGACATAGCAAAGTGCCAATCTAGGCTGGGGAGCACTGAAAGGAATTGAGGAGCCCCTGGTCCATATGGAGTTGCACTGCAGGGGGGGTATCAAGCGGCCCACTAATGTGCGATCGATGAGTACAGTGGCTTTTGGAGTAAAATTTATCACAGGGGATGGGCAAAATGTACCTTGATATTCATCTTGAGAAAACATAACTATGGCTTTCATTCCAATGGCATATTTAGACATTGCACGATAAATAGCTGCAGATGTGAGTGCTAAAGTCTGTGGAGTAAGTGGTTGGAAATACTGGGATGTCATTGGCTGGCACCCCAAGCTATTGGCAGTGAAGAAACCTTGGTGGTAAATTGGATCAAGCACTGCCATTTGGGCGAAGAATGATTTCTTATCATCAGCAACCTTGGATAGATAATTGTCGTCAAACAGGAGCTCCTTAACATGGATCTGAAGCGCAGTCCCAGGGCGCAGATCGAACTGGTTACTACGGACAACAGTTCCATGTGCGCCATCTGCCAACTGCCCTTAAATGCTAGTCATCTTCAGTTTTAACTATGTATATTTTGGGGCGTAGTCAACATCTGAAATCTGATAGAGAAAGATATAACACTATCCAAGACTTACAGCATCTCATGTTTGCGGATCAATTTTGAGAGATAGTCTGCAGGGCAATTGACACACAGATGGTATACCTACCGCAGCATCTGTTACTGCCTGATGATGACCCTGAGCGTCAATGGCAAGTTTCCAAGCTTCTTCAACCATTGAGTACTTGTCATCACATAAGATTGGGCAAGGAGTCGTCATGAATACGATTGCCTTCATGAACCTTTTCGCTACCTCAAAATTAGCCTTTTGTTGTGAGGGAACATTCTGATCTGTAAAGGCGTTGGGTTTTGGAACATTCTGGTCTCCGCTCGACTTGCGTAGTCGCAGTGCTTCTGTGGATGGTGCCCAGTCAGAGGCAGACAATTTGTTGAGAAGAGTTGACTTTGGGTGTTTGAGGAGTGGTGATGCCATTGCCCCAGCTAGATTTTGTTAATTTGGAAGCGGAGGGCGTGCAATAACATTATTGGCACGGCTCGGTTTCTTTGGCAGTGGGACACTTGTCGTTCATAACAGCTTTTCCCTGCGCACCTGGCCTACAAGCAGGACCTCCTGTGTGTGATCCACATCATTTTAATTGTTCTGAGATGATAAGGTGGACTCTCAGTGGTCCTCACTTTCATGATCCCTGATTACCTCATCGCTATTGTAATTCAGCTTCAATAATGAAATTGGCGACAGTCGTCATTTGTGACACAATGCACCATGTACAATGGAAGATAATTGGAAGAGAAACAGTAAATGGATAACAATGATTGGTTGCTTGCTTGAATGCCAGTGCTCTCTCAATGTATGCTTGGTGATTGATCTGTGAGTAGTGATTCCTCACCTAGCTGGGCGGACATTCCAATTGTTGTAATGAAGATAGAATGTCGGGGAATATGGGACAGCATGTATAAGCAGTAAATATAGGAATACGTGCAAAAGGATAACTGGAAAAATGGAGCAAAAAGTTTCACAAAGTCGACGAGGATGCAAATTGAGGCGCACCTTCAACTGTTCAGACGAGATTACTTCAATTGTTCATATTTATATTGAGGATGTTGTTATGTGCTGCAATATAGGATGTTGTCATGTGCACCAAAATAGATGGATTCCTTGTCAGGTGCGCCGCAAATGATGGATTCCTAAGCCTGACTGCTAACATCTTGTATCAACAACACTCTGTATGGATGCAAGAAATGGAGGTTGGCAAAAGCCAATACATATAGAATAGAACCAGTTGCACTGGAAGAAAGCTCGCGATATTGACTAACCCTTGGTGCTGGCCAAATGGAGCACTGGGATCCTAAGTCAAACCATGTGCCCCTGGATATGACTGTCCAAGCTTAGTAATTATGTGTGAATGTTCGAGTATTTCAGCGACTGCATGGTATAGAATTGGTGCAGCATTCAGAAAGTGCAGAACACAATACATTTGGGACCTTGACAGTAACACCGGAGTTGGAAGTATTCATACTGAGTTGGTTATCGATCAAGGAGGATATGAATCTCCGTATGTACAATATCAACTGGAAGAACATATATAATTTGACGATATTCTATTGTATCAGGATGCTGCAGATCAGTTAGTGGCCGATGAGGCGATATCGTAATCATAACTTCCCCTTGATGCATTCATCTGGGCCATGTCTGCAGAATAACGTGTACAACAATGTTGCAGTGAATAGTGGGGAGAGTGAATTTGGTATAGAAAGAAGAGATACAGGCGCAGAGAAATAATGGTAAGGTACGATCGATCATTCAGGGGTAGTTGTATTGATTCAAGCACTTGGTAATGCCAAGATTTCTAACAACTGGGTCATGAATACCCACTTACTTTCTGATTTTGTGTCTAATATCTTGTAAGTTGCACAACATAAAATCACATATTCATTGTTTGTCTCACCGCTACAATGTTGATTTCAGTTAATGTTGGGGTTGAATGGTATATGCTATAATGGGATGTAAGCATAGTAAGACGTCATCTCACAGTGGGCAGAATAACGATGATTACATGTATTCAGTTCTGGAAATTGAGGTAAACCAATGATTCCAAGGTTACACTTCAATTCAATGGTTGGGGATTGCAAGCTTGCCGGACTCTGACAGTTAATTACACCCTTCAAAGCTGTCTATTCTTAATGTGAGCATTCAATATTCTCTCTGTTCAAACTTCACTCTTGTGGAAATCTGTTTACAATATCTATTTTCAGATATGAATGTAGGCGGACCAAATATACAAGTTAGTCACAATCGAGTCAAGTTGGCATTCAAAGCATTGGGAGTATATCGCTGAATAAGTAAGTTCAGTACATAAGTTAGCGGGTGTTGCCGGAAATCTTGCAGAGTCACTGAACAGAATCTGTCTTGGGAGATTCTCATGCTGAGGCTCCAGCTGGTTTGACAGAGCCTGAACATGCAGAAGCTATTTTAGGATTTCGAAGCATAGGTCCAACCATACTACTTAGTCAATATTGAGCGAAGTGGAGTTACTAATTGGCTAGATCTGGGCATTAATGGTTTAGTTGTACAGGGCGACCTTCCTCCAATGGACAGGTTGACATGGAGCTGACAGTTCAAGGCATTTTAGCAGTAGCCTTTACATCCAGATCAAGCATACATTGACATATCAGCAGCCGCCGTGTGGGATGAGCCGCCTGAACCCAAACCTAATGTGTCTTGCTAGATTACCATCTGTGTGCACTGTGTTCACTGATTCAAAGTCAAAGAAAACGTGATGATAATGAAGGAAACCGAAATAGAAAGTGTACTAGAGACTGGAATACATGCACTTCGGTGGCATATTTGTCGCTCTGGAAATGTGCCTCAGCCGGAATAATACATTGCTAATATGTCGCAGCTTGTCAAAATTGGTTTCATATAAATCCAACAACCTCATTCTGGACTGAATTTCAGATTTCAGTTGTGGCCGAACTTCAATTATAGGCGAAGGAATACCCAGTGGCAAATGCAGCAGCTTAATCTTAAATAGCTGAGCCGTGTCTCAGTATGCAACATTCTGTGATATGGAGATGAGGTGTGCCCAAACTTTAATGCTATGCCAGCAAAACCTGCAACCTTGCTACGAATGAGTTTGCCAATGTCTCATATTCTGACAGTAGTAGCCAATATCACTGATACAGACTTCACCACCACTTGGATCCGGAAATATGCGGTGATCGATCGGTCATATGGATATGCACCCAAACAATTCTGGTGCACCTGAACTTCGATTAAATCCCAGCAAAGCTGCGGCTGTGCCACAAAAAAGCGAGCTGTGTCTTGGAGTCTAACCAAAGTACTCGATATCGCATCGAGTATTTCAGCGCCAAATGGGATTGGAAATTGTGCAGTGCTGGAGCTGCCATCACATGACTCAACACATAGGCTGAGGATCCTCTGGTGCACCTGAATTTCAATCATATGCCAGCAAATGCTTCAGCATTACTTCGAATCCACAAGCGAGTGACGCGTATTTGGACACAGCAATTCTATATTGCCTCATCTGTAATTATTGACCAATGGGATTGGCACAATGCAGGGATTATTCTGGGGTCACGAGACTAATGCCAGATCCCGAGGATTCCCGGGTATACCTAAAAGTTGTTGAATTACGCGTTATTCATTGTTTTGAGATTGAAATGCATACGTGCTATCTGGCGTCCTGTCCACTACATATTTGCAACTGACAAATCATTCTAAGCACTTTGCTATATCATGCTCAACATTCAACTTGTGGCATTAATCATGAAATTGGGTGGCAGGCAACATGTGATATAGCTTATCAATTGAATACATCTCTTATTCGTCATTACTAAGAATCAACAATACCAATTAACTCCCCCTCTAACAATTGCAACATCAGATCTTTGATATACTGCAAAATGACTGAGAGAAAGGATTTATCTATGCAGTAGAGTGTGCCTTACAAATGACCTTTTTGACTATTCAAATCAGCTCAGATTATGTTGGGTGACTGTCTAATGGGGAGTATCTTGATGAATCGTCCAAACAATGTGATATATTCGTTCATCAGACTGCAACGTGTCTCCATTATCTGCGAGCGGCCATGCATAGTCCACAAGAGACCCCACAATCCGGTGATTCATTGTTGTCATGATGTTTGGTTGACCCATCTAGCAGTGCAGGACTCTGATTTGAACAACTGCACAGTATTGGTGGAGATTACTTACGCAGTAATCATAGCCACCAGGACACGTATTCAGTAACGATGTGTGTGGTACTTTGTTTTGCCCTAGCTGGAGAACTCGTGCAAATCCCTGATGCTGCATATTCAATACCCCGAACATCTGTATTATTACCGCATAGTTCACTGTGGTAAAACTTAGGCCTGTCCTGCCCACTTTGGATCTTGTTACGAATACAGAGTGATTTTTTAAGTCCTGGAATTTGAGCTACATTTCTGTATGTTCATCACTGCCCATTTCCGCATACAGGTGGAATACATCCACATGACTGGGAAAATACTTGGTAAGCCACCACATCAAATAACGAACTTCTCCAGGACCAGGACAAAATTGCACCGCTATTTGTAGAGGAGGTGCACCAGGGAATGTATTTTAATTTCTGTCTTGTTCCGGAGGAACCACCTGTAGTGTTAGCAAAGGTTCCAGAATACCCGGCTTCAGTCCTGGTCAGGAACCACCAAACAACCTGATCCGGGTGACTAGTGCCGGATTGTTACCCAGACGAGACATAAACCCGCCGATTTTTGGCCAGGTTGTACCTGGACCGTGTTTCCATATTATGGTTGCTGCAACTTTGGCTCCAATGAAGAACATGAGTTGTGATCATATCGTAATATGATCAATTTGTAGATTGTACACAATTAACCGCACTTTCACCTCCCACATTCAGTTTCGCGATCCGACCAATAGTCGTTGAGTGGCATTGAAAAAACACACCATATTAGGCAACATTCATGGGTTTTGGATTGTGACTGTACGAATGATGGTCGGATCGCAAATCTGACCGCGGCAGGTGGAAGAGCGGCTAATTCAACATAATCTGCGTATTGATCATGTCACGATACGATCAGAACTCAGATACTTAATTGGATCGAAAGTTCTAAGGTTACAATGCCGAGTTTTTGGTGCTAAAACTGACCTAATTCCTATGGTCCAGGTTTTTGTGTGGTAAGACCCATCGCAACCATTTGGTTCAGGTTCCAACCTTCACCCGGAACCGTTGCTAACACTAACCACCTGTATTGATTTGTTGTCCTAGGCATGCTTGGGATACTCCATAGGTTTGTGGACAAGGATTGGCAGAAATGTCTCTCTCTATCAGAAAATTGGAGAATCCACTGAACTATCAAGTGGCCATGTATCGTGCCATTGTCCCGAAATCTCATTGCGATCCTTGGTGTCTCGCAGCAGTAACAAAGAACAAGCTTACCACCATTTACAACCCCTCCATGCTCCTGAAGAACCCTGTGAAGTGTATCACTCCACAAGAGGCTTCAGTTTCGCTGGCATGTGCTCAGTCCACTTGGGACCAATGAGGTGTGCAATTCCTTTCAGTATCCGAATGAGTGGTTATCAATTGGCTAGTTACGGTTCGAACCACCTCATTATTATCCAAGGCTTTGCAATCGGTATCCTCTGGTACGCCATATGGTCTTGTGCTTCTTTGTATTCGGTCTGGTTAGCATGCATCAAACTCTTCACAGCAGAATACAATGCCTCAGCACCATGCAGTTACATCACAGTATTATCCTCTGGAATGTCATGCACTCCTGAAATCAGCCAGACTGTCTGATAACACCATTCTTAGAGTGAGTGCAATCACGGTGTATCTGTGACTTGTAGTTTGAATGCAATTTCGCATTCATCGCAATTTGCCTGCTCATACTGTTTTTGGTCTTGTACCGATGGGACTCATCAAAATCGCAAAACTCTTTGCACAATAGAAATGTTGGCCATTGCTTGATGGTTTCGATCTGGATGTTAAGGTATCATACAACACAAGTTGGATATTCCAGTTGATTTCTGGCTGAACAATACTGGTGTTCAAATTCTTGTGGGTGAGATTCCCATTTTCGGCATGCAACAAGTTGACCAGATTGAAATTTGTTCCCTGCGTCATTTTGTTGATGACAGTGTTGAAAGTTTCTGCCACTCTGGGCATTGTAATGCCCAGGATAGGTTCGAGGGCTCATTCAAGTGCTGGATACCTGAGAGGTGGAGTTGTCTGAATCTCCAACAGACAGCAGTATACAGAATTCAATTGCTGGAGCGGATAGCACCCCTGTTCTTCACCAACAATACCAGGAAAGTCCTTCTAGGCCAAAATTAAACACTCTTCAAGGGTATTCACCCATAAAATGGACAGTGGCAACCCCATTACAACTTTCTCAGTCACCAATTTGGAAATCATTGCTGCTGCAACTGAGGTAAAAGTCTTTCCAAGACCCATTTCATCTACCACCAGTGATCCTGGCATATCAGCATCCTGAACCCACCTCCTCACCATGAACCATGTTGCCCACACCTGGTGTGCCAGAACCATATTTCAGGGAAGGTCTTGAACTGAATAGTTGTAGCCTGGAACACGGTCATCTGTTGATTGACGAAGTGGATGCCCAGTAAGCAGCCATACTGGCTCATTAAGACACTTGTGTTCAAATTTGTTATTGATTGTACTGAGAACTGTATTCAATAATGAGCTGGTATTTGCTGGATCAACGACCTTCTCACCATCCTACACTTCCTCATGAACCTCCCTTGCAGCTTGGTTTGTGTTTTTTTTGTCCTCAATGATCTCTTTGAGATGCTTAGATGTAAGCTGGGTAGATGGGCTCATATTCCGGTGCTCCTGAAATACATTGCAATCTTATGTATTTTACAGACAAGCGACCATTGGAACGAATATATCTGGATGTAATAAAATCATATCTACTCTTCGAATTAGAACTTGCATTAATACAAGTATCATTCTGTTTCCCACCATCCCTCTCTGCCTTCTCTCTTCCGCCCTTTTCAGAACCTTTCAATGTCTATGCATAATCATCAGCAGTTGTGCACATCTAGACTTAACACAGCTAGTGGGGATTACCTTTGTTGGTTTAATTCTGTGCTCTACAATCTTCTGCCCTGTAGCTCTCTCAATTTCAACCAAAAATATGTTCCTATTGTGTCCAAGTTTCAACTCGAAAGCATTTGGGAGCCAACAGGTGTAAACAATCTGGCTATGTCAAGGGAACATTATTATGTGCCCATTTATATATAATTCCATATACTTTTCGTCCAATTGGTCCTGTTCAAAGGCACACTGGAACATCGATGTTAGAATGTATGGCTCTTGCTGACCACCATTTTTGTGGATGAAAACAAAAAGCTCCTCCCAGTGCCTCACATCTGTATACAAGGTTTGGAGTTGATTGGGGGCTAGAACCATATCCTTGGTATTTGACACACAGCAAATCACCACCATGAATATTGTATTTGGCAACTCAGGGAGATTCATTCCCAGCTTTTTTCTCACTTACTCACCCAAATCCGTCACCGGTCGCGTATTGCCTTGCCATTCTGCTTTCCTCCACTCCTAAATTTCGCTTCCACATTTCTTCAAATCTATCCCAACCCACTGCTGGCCAGTCCATTCACCATTATGGAACTGATCCAACTGCAGCCAGTTTTCAAATGTCTCGAAACAATCTGCCACCACCAACTTCTAGTGTTAACAGCTGTTCCATTTTCCGACTGTTTCTTATATAGTGGTTCCAAGAAAATCCAGACACTACTGGTTCGGTCCAGGTTTGTACCAAATGGTTCCCTCAATTAAGTCTTTCAATATTCATGCAATAGTTTGGTGTTTGGTATATGAAATATGGAGCTTCAGACAGTGCATCTTTTGGTGGTCTCTGATTATTGATATCTTCAAAACTCAGCAACCTGCTTTGAAATTATTGTCATTTTTGGCCAAAAAACGAGGTTTTTGGGCTACCGCTTGCTGAGATTTAAACATATCCAAAATCGGAGACTGTCAAAAGATGCGGCTTGCGGAGCTGCATATTTTCCATACCAAACACTAAACTCTCTGATCAATATTTGTGGCTTCAAAGTGATGATTTGCATAAAAAATCATCGATTTTTGATGGGGTAAGGCCGTTGGCATGCAGACCTATAAAACCGGCCTGGTCCAAAACTGAATCCATTGGTAACACTACCATCTTCTAATGCAGGGGTTCATCTCAAACCTATTTCCAATGGTTCTGCACCCGAATAATGGACAGAGGCTTCTTCTCTGGATACCAAGGCACCCCTACTTTTTTCTACTTGTTGAACACACTGTAATTGGCCCACACCATCCTTTTGGTAAATTACTTCAAGGAGAATTTGGTTTGCTACAGGCTAATTCGCGGTTCGTCTTCTGCACTGCCTAAGATCTACATGAGCAAAATGTATTTTAGTCACTGGAAGCCTCCAGGAGTGTCTGAGGATGTGGAGTGTAAACTTAGATGCATCAATTTCAGAAGAGTATCAGACCCTAGGAGGGCATTGCTGCCGGCCTCCAGAGTAACTTGGAGTGCCGGCATCAATCCTGGGAGCACTGGCGACACACCTGGGAGCACCGGCGACAAACCTGGGAGCACCGGCGACAAACCTGGGAGCACCGGCGACAAACCTGGGAGCACCGGCGACAAACCTGGGAGCACCGGCGACAAACCTGGGAGCACCGGCGACAAACCTAGGAGCACCAGTGACAAACTGGGGAGCACCAGCGACAACCTTGGGAGCACCGGGGACAAACCTGGGAGCACCGGGGACAAACCTGGGGGCACCGGCGGCAAACCTGCGGGCACCGGCGACAAACCTGCGGGCACGAGCAACAAACCTGGGGGCACCGGCGACAAACCTGGGACCACCAGCAACAAACCTGGGAGCGCCGGCGACATGTCTGGGTGTACCTCAAATCACTGTAGAGCAGTCTGGGAAAAACAACATCTTCTTTGGGAACGCAGCAGGTGTGCCTGGAAATCATAGCTACTACTTATCGTTCAACGATTTTTAAAACTCATGTATTCAGTTTTTATTCTCATCTATGTATCTAGATAGCTACCCGTCTACACACGGTATAGTATCTGGAATGGCTGCAGGACGTACTTGAGAGCACTTCGAGGTGAGCCTAGAAATGACAATCGGATGTACTCAGAGATACACTCCGAGGCCACGATCAAACGAGTTTGGAGATGCAATTGGAGGTTGGGCCTGAGCGAACTCAGGGATGGACTGGGAGGCAGTGATCGAGCGAGTTTGGAGATGCAATTGGAGATCGAGATTGAGTGAACTCAGAGATGCACTGGGAGGCTGTGATCGAGCGAGTTTGGAGATGCACATGGCGGCCGAGTTCGAGCGAACTCAGAGAGCATGTTTGGAGACGCAATTGGAGACCGAGTTTGAGTGAACTCGGAGCTACACTTGGCGGCCATGGTCAAGCGAGTTTGGAGATGCACTGGGAGGCCATGATCGAGTGAGTTTGGAGATGCACTTTGAGGCTGTGATTGAGCGAGTTTGGAGATGCAATTGGAGATTGAGATTGAGTTAACTCAGAGATACACTCCGAGGCTGTGATGGAACGAGTTTTGAGATGCACTTGTAGTAGCCTATGATCGAGCGAGATTGCGGGGGTACTTAGAGGCGATCAATCAGGGGGCAGTTGATCGGGAGGCGATCGATCTCGAGGTGGACGATGGGAGGCATGCGACGTGCTGAGACTCTATTTATTGGTTAGTTCACTCGAAACCGTGGGAATGTGACAAGGTGACTTTACCTTTGAAGCTATTATGGAGAACTGGCTGGTGGCGGTCGATTGTTAGAGAGGCATGCCGGAAGCTGAAGCTACATTCAGGGGTCAACTTGAAATCGTGAGAATGAAGGGACCACAGACAGACTTAGGTGTATGCTGTACTTGGTGTATGCTGTACTTGGTGTATGCTGTACTTGGTGTATGCTGTACTCGGTGTTTGCTGCACTCAGTGTTAACTCACAATGATGGCACGGAGAGATAGAGGGGGATGACTTAACTTTGAGTTCTTGCGATGATGGTAGAGTTATGGATGAGAAAGAGAGAGGTGGAGGATAAAGATGAGCACGATATGGAGGATATGAGGGGCCATGAGAAATCAGGAGTACGACTTACCAGATTGGATTTGGAAGACCTCATATCGGTGATGTTACCCGCCGGATCTGGGCTCATTCGTGCCATATCCATGATGGTCAATTGACTCGCACACGACATTCTCTTGTGTCCCAGTTTCTCATAATGATTTCCCCCATCTCCTCTAATCTATCTTTCTTGTGCCCAACTCTACAATCACCTAAGAACAGGAAGTTGAGTCATCTCTCTCTATCTCTCCATGCTATAATAATGAGTTAACAACGAGTACAGCATTTACCAAGTACAGCATCATCCCAAGATTGACAATCTCCCGCTTGCCACCAGTTTCTCATCTCTTGGTGGATGTTGTTGTACTGTACTGTCTATATTCCAACAATTACAGGTTAACCAAAGAATAGAGTTTCAGCTACTGTCACGCCTCCCTCCAAATCGAATGTCTCCAAGTGATCCTCCAATCTCGCTCGATCGTAGCCTTGGAGTGCATCGCTGAGTTCGCTTCATCTCAGCCTCCAAGTGCATGTCCAAACGTGCTCAATCACGGCCTCCCAGTGCATGTCTAAACTCAATCAATCATCGCCGCCAAGTGCATCCCTGAGTTCACTCAATCTCGGCCTCCAGGTGCAACTCCAAACTCGTTCGATCACAGCCTCCAAGTACATCTCTGAGTTCACTCAATCTCGGTCTCCAATTGCATCTCCAAACTCGCTCGATCATGGCCTCCTGGTGCATCTCCAAACTCGACCAATCACGGCCTCCATGTGCATCTCTGAGTTCACTCACTCTCGGCCACCAAGTGCAACTCCAAACTCGCTCGATCATGGCCTCCAAGTGCATCTCTGAGTTCACTCAATGTCAGTTTTCAATTGCATCTCCAATCTCGCTCAATTACAGTCTCCAAGTGCATCTCTAAGGTCACTCAATGTTGGTCTCCAATTGCATCTCCAAACTCGCTCGATCATAGCCTCCAATTGTATCTTGGAGTTCACTCAATCCCAGTCTCCAATTGTATCTATAATCTCGCTCGCTCATGGCCTCGTAGTGTATCTCTGGGTTCACTCGATCCTCGCCTCCAAATGTATCTCTGAACTCGCTTGATCAAGGCCCCATAGTACATTCTTAATTAGCGACATTGGGTGTACCTAAATACGGCAGTAACTGAGGTGGAATGAGCGATGCAGAATATATATTCGGGTGATCCTGGGGCAGATAGACATCATCTCATTTTCATCTCATCTTGTCATACAACGAAAATACACACCCTGTCTTTCCCAAGTTTTGGTCTCACTCGCTCTCGCCGAGATTTTGTAGATCTATGCAATTCTGTGAATCCTCATGGTTGGGTAGCATCAAACCTTCTCACCTTCTTTCAATGCTCCCCAAGTTAGAACCGCTCTCCCTCACAAATTCTGTTTGGATGTCGCACGAGGTCTGGCGGAATGTTGATGGTGGGCCTCAGTCTTCCAGCTCTGTCATTTCACCACAACGGCCTCCGAGTGGTGCATCTCTAGGTTCTCTGAATGGGCTTCTCCAGGTGCTCCTCCAATTAAGCTGGACTACCAGATTGACCATATGTATATATACCCAGATACTTAAATAATGCATGCCATATTAGGAGGTACCGAATCTTGTGACTGTAACAAAGACGAATAGACGACATGCCTTGTGCCTATGGAACCCTAAAAATTACTGCGTTGAGAATATGGCACCAAGTCTCCCGCAGAGCTGCTCTCGAAGTCTCCCACACACCCGCACGGAAGTCTTACCCGCTCCAAAATTTGACTATCGTAATAGTCAAATCTCGTAGCATTCTAAATACACATCCATAAATGCAGGTGCTGTCAGGAACACCTGAGAATGCTCTTGCAGAGTCTGAGAGCACTTTGCAAAGCTCCAGGGGGGCCTGGGAGCATCTGGAAGCACTTAAAAGCACTGGTGTGGGCTACCGGAGTGTCTGGGAGGTTTGCGTGTGGCTTCCGAACTGATTGACATTTTGCTGACATACCAATCACCTCTCTTATCATCTGAAATGTAATTGTCATAGAACATCTCCGGCAAAGAAGGCAAGTCTGCAATCCTTGTGACACCTGTTGTCCGCTGTTCTGCAGGCAGCGGGAATAATCTCGTTCGCAGACTAGTCTGGGGTGTTCTACATGCGCTGGACACATGTTCTGGTGGAGGATAAGAGATGGAACATGTTGGCCAATTGACTGGATGGTTTTCTGGCGGTTCTGGAGGCACTATCGGTTCACCTGGAGATGATGGCCCTTGTCCTGGTGTATGGGGAGGGGTGAACATTTGAATCCCACCATAACCACCTTGGTGGAAGTCATGTCCTTCCCACTGTGGCCCATACCTTGGATATCCATGGCTTGTGCTGGGGGTGGGTTGCGAGCAGTGTGTCATGGTGAACGGAGAGTGTTGATAACAGGGTGGAGCGCCTGCAAATCGCTGCCATGGAGGCAGGAAACCATACCCATGCTGCGGATGATATTGATTGCTGTGTTTCACAAATCCACTGTCTTTGGCAGTAGCAGGTTGTGAACTATGATCGGATGATTCTGAATAGTCTTCATGGCGTTGTTGGGTGCCACACAGGCCACACAGAGGAGCCCTATTCGCACTGTTCGGTGCAGAACTGTTCTTCAAAATGTTCTGTCAACAACGATCATGGTAAACTACTATACAGGCAAGTAGTGATATAGACTGGATCGGAGTATGGTTCAATATATTGCAGGTAGCAGTGACGTTTGGTGGAATGAAGGTTTTCTTATATTCCATTCTGTTGTCATAATTTGTGGTGATTCACCCCACCTTTGATCCATGAAATTAACCCAGCTAAGAAAAAGATATCATAATCACAAACATCCCACCTTTCTTGGTGAGATGCTCGAATTCATGGGCTAAGGTATTCGATAGGTGCTCACCTTCATATGCTTCCCTGACTTTACAGGTCATAGAAGCAATTGTATATTATATCACCAGGAACCCAACAAGAACTATATCCAGTATAAAGGTCAGCACGACTAGGAATATTACAAATTAGTTGTGTGTGTACAACCTTGCAACCTCATTCAGTCAGAGGCCTGTGAGTGGAGTAGCAACAGTGCTTGCTTCCTACTGAGCTCCTTGTCTAAACATAATTGTTCTCCTTGGGATCCAAAATCCAGTTAAGAATCGTTACTGACGCCACCATTCTAACAGTTCTTAATTATCATTGCACAGGCAAACAGGTAGCTAGGAAGCTCACAGAGTCATTGTATTGAGACCATCCACCTTCATTATCAGTGGCTAGGTTGCTCAGGCGTAGGTATAAACTCACAATGCCGCAATGATATAGTGTAATGTAAGGCCCATCATGGCAATTGCAGTTATGTTGACAGAAACTTTCTACTCTCTGCTGACGACTTTTAGCAGACGATGTGCCTAATCATTCTCTGAGATATGATTTAGATATTCTGTAATATGAGGAAAGCTGAGCATAAGGAGATTCATTTTACCCCTCTCCCCATCACTTAGTGGGGTGGTATGTGGCTGTGATACACTATCTAGAGTTAGCTCACATTCCAACCAATATCTATCCAGATCTTAATCACCCCTTGAAGCATCATCCAGATTCAGCCAAATACGTATTGCCTGACCATTTGCCCAATATGGTCAATTCATGCTGCTAACATGTTAAGTGCTCTCTCTGCAATGAGAAACCATTCAATCAGAACTGACTTGAGGCTCACTATCGTCGATATCAGCCAGTGTTGATAAATGAAGGGCTATTACCTCTCAGATTTCTCCTCCTGCAAGCTGGGATCGACCCTAGCCATCATTGTTTGACTTCAATCGGTGCACCTCAATGGCTATCGATGAGTTACTCAACTACCGATCTAACCAGACTATTCACCTGGTGTGCCAACAACTGAAAATAATCCCGACCAAGAAACTATACACCTACAGAAGCCTGATCTGACATGTACTCCTAATCCAACAAAGGCAATGGCACGTAAGATGGAAGTTGGAGTGGAAAATGTGAGGGAGACAGTATATGGCAAAGCAACTGGATTGTACAACAAGCATCAAAAGTATTCAGGACAATGGAATCTATGGCATCCATTTCGGTGAGCGCACAACTTTCAACAGGCTTAATCACTTAGACAGCAAACAAAAATGTGGATAGACCAAGATCTGTGGCGTGGACTGGACAACATCAAAATAAAATCATTCCAATCAGCAAATGCCCTGGGAAAGCTCCTCTCTTGACTTGATTTTGGGCTCGGCAATTACAGTTGGATAAATCATTATTCAGATATCTTCAGCACGTTATACTACAGAGATATATTCAATTATTGACAGTTCATTTTGGCACAACTCCCATTTGATGCACACCTTGATTTTGAACTGGTGTGCCTAGCACACTCGGAATGCCGCCGAATATACAGCATGATGAACACCTGAGATTGGTGGTGGGTTACACAACATGAACTATTTGCTGGGGTGGCGATTGTGCGACTTATTTGTACATAGGAGAAGACTCCCTTGATCAATTTTTCGGGCAATCAGCATGTCTGGCCGCTGTATCTCACAATTGGTAATATTTCAAAACATATGTACTAGACACCAACAAAACACGCCTCAATTCTTGTTTGGCTGATCCCATTTCCATCGAAAAGGGCCAAAAATACTGACGAAGAATGGCATTCCACGGTTTGAACTGTGCTGTCCCCACCATCGAAGCTTAACATAACTGGTCCTCGCTGGAAATGGAATTGTGTTCATAATTTCCGCAGACAATATTATCCTCTTCTGGTAGCTTGACCAGGGGAGTATCCAGATCAGGTCAAGATTGCTCAAGTCACATACTGCTCATGTCCGATGTGCTAAATTCCAAGAAGTGCACCGTTAGGGCATTTCACTTTTTGACTACTCGATAACTCAAGTGATCAGGATGTTCAGTCAGAGTGTTTGGACGAACTTAATATTGATGATCTGCACACTCTTGGTGTTCATCCAATCTGAAACCAGTTCTGGCAATACCCTCTTTCCAATGTCTATCCCCTTCAGCAGCCTGATGAATTTCATCAGCTGCACCTGAGTTTTGTTAAAGACCGATTTCCCTGGCTGCTCAAATACCCGAAAGCTAGAAATTTCAGGGATCAATCTGATAATCAATTGAGAGCGGTATTATGATATCCGTGCTGCCTGTCCTTCTCAAAACCATTTCACTCGATGAAAAGCAGCTCCTGGCAGGGAAATGATCTCTGGGGCATGATCAGAACACCGGCAGTGAATTGCGCTACAATTCCTGACTGCTCCAAGGATTACAGGATAACTGTGGTGGATACAACCTCTGATGAAATGGGAATGGGAGCAGTGCGGGCATTATGTGAATTCTCTGTACTTGTTTGCCAACAAAATCACTCTAATCTAACCCTCCCAGCCCTAGATAATGCACTGAAGCAATTTCACAATAGGAGTGTGATTTTCGAGAACAAAAATTGATGAATTCTGCGAAGGCGGATGTGGGTAAACTGGTGGCACCAGGACTTCGACAGTTACGAGAAGAAATGCTTCATAAAATCTGCAGTGCGAAGGAGATTCCAATATATGGGGCTGAAAGGTTACAACAACAAAAGGAAGGAAATTTCAGATGTGCCTAAATTGAGCCCGACAAGCGGCAACCATATGGTCAAATGCTGATCGGCCGAGTGCAAATTAGTGATTAGAGCGCAAAATCCATCAAGTGACCCCTGTTAAACACACACTTTTCGATAGATTATTGGATCATACTCAGCCACAACAATTGCAGGAAGTCGGGACTAAGCCAACTGGTCTCAGATGCATATTCACCAAAACAATTGCTCCAATGAATACTGCTGCAGAAGCAGCTGTTTATGGAGTGGCAAACATGACTACCAACAAGGGTGTGAAATTTCATATCTATCTATCCGATGCTGTGCCAGAAGCCACCCTCTGGAGTATTGCAGATGCAGACCGCATTCCGAATTGGATGCAGAGACACAACTCTGGTATCAATCGGAATGAGGAGATGCAGTTCAAGATGGCGTTGTTCATCCATTTGATCAAGTTAGAAGCTTAGTCGAAGGCAATTGGTGTTCATGAGATCAGGAAAACCTTTAAACACGGTGTAATTCATGTCGAATATCCAAAGATACATCTTGTGAGCCATATATGAGAGTTCATTGTGCAAATGGGTTCTGGCGACAGCTTTACCGCCGATATTTCTGAACTACTACTGGTCAGCAATATGCAAGCGGTGTATCGACCTAAATATACATGCCATTACATTCGGCAGATGCCCAAACACAATGACTGGCGTACTGGTCTTGACTTTATTGAGGAGATACTGTCACATCTTACCATCCAAGGCTGCTATGATATGGACTCTGCAAAAGTTTTCAATCTACCATCTGCTTGCAATAAATGGCAAAATACTTGGAGAACACATCTTTCATGCTTCCAGTGTTGACAGGAACAGCCATTTTTCCACCCCATATCACAATAGGTAAATTATTTGAGAGAAACCTATGTCCACAAAGTTTATAGAAGTAGCAAATTAACCTCACTCAGAGATGCATCAGAAGATGTCCGTAATCCCAACTTTGGACAGCTACTCTGTGCACAGATTGATGCGGACTGGGGACACGAACGTTGTTGACTGGTGCTCGGATATGATCGGAGTGTAATGAAAGAAAGTATATTCATCAATTTTCACAATGGACAGTTGTACTACAGTTGACCATTTCACTGCCCTACATCTTGTAAGGGACTAGGACTTGGTTCCAATGTTGAATATACCGATGCCAATCAAGGGATCATGCCTGAATCTTTTAACATCTGCGTCCAATATATGCACAGTAATCTCGATAACACCTTCGAAAGCCGTGTTCCTTCTTTTCCTGTAATATACTTTAGCTGGACTCCACCACATCAGATCCTCCTATTTCAAGAGTACCTACCCACCGGAAGAATGATATCAACCTTTTCTATGAGGTGCAAGAATACTCAACAATTGATATTACATCCTCATGCTCAAGAATATGCAGTGGTGATTCCAACAAAGTACAATGATCCGCATTGTTGGGCGAATTGTGTTGACAGGTTCATCGGGGTTGTCAAACAGACAGATAAGATGCGTATAGTACCTGCCGGAGCAATTGTTGGACCAGCACATTTGGTGCCAGAGAATGCTGTATCACATAGAATCGATAGCATTTGGTTTGTAAATAACCATGTGGATTAGATACCTACTGGACTGTATATTTAGTTATAATGTATAAATCAAGGTGTGCAGGAGGAAGATGGTTGATTGAATTGTACAATATGACATATACACTATAATAATCACTCCAGGAGAGTATGGTTCCAGGTATGAGGTGCACCGGAAGAGTCTTGGAGACATGGCCTCTCAATTGCTCCCAAATTTGGACATTCTGATTGTTTCATTTTGTAGGATTTTGAAGACAACTATACACTCTTCAGGATAATGATGTATCCTATTCCGCAACTTCCACAGCATTAAGAAGCAAGAGGGAAGTAGTCTTGGAGGACCAGTGAGTATATCGCTTTGCATTTAATCTACTTGGGAGCATCTGGAACCATCTGGAAGTATCAGAGTGGCTGTTCAGAGTGGCTGAGTTGTTCAGTTTAAACTTCCACATGGTGTTACATTTTGCTGATGAAATGTTGAGTAACACACTTCTTGTGCAACCAAGTGAAAGAGTAATGGATTGCAAATAATGTGGATACACAAACCACTGTGGCATGGAAGCGATTTGAAGGTGATGAAACTGCGATTCAGCATGTGCAGGAAGATGTGAAAAATGCTGAATAGGTAGAATTGACTACCAGCAAGGCAGAAAAGACATGTCATGAGATTTTCGATGCATTTGGTGACAGCCTGAGCAAACTTGCAAGTTCTGACGATGAGGAGGATGGGGATGATGAGGATCATTGTGAAGAAGATACAGAGCTGGGCATGCTGATTGAAGATGACGAACCTCACTGGGTGATGGGCACAATTGCCAGATTGCCACAGCAATACATCGACACTTTTCGGCAGTGGCAGATGAAACTTGACAAATTGGTGCAAGTGGGAGGGGGGCATGCGGCTGACTTCATCCATGAGAGAGATATGTAGTACTCGATAGCTCGAATCAAGGTTCAGGCAGTTGATAAGCCACACTCGGATAAGGTTTCAGCCACCCCTGCAATAACAATTCCTGGCTAGTAAATGGATACTCTTAATACTGTCCCCGGAAAATCGCAAATGCCACAAGGGAGATCTGGACCAGAAAGTAGTCATTTGAGACTAGGTTTCGGGAAATGACAGTCTGAGAAACACAAAGCATCTCTCCTACTCGATGTGTCACCTGATTAATCACTCATTCAGCAATCCCAGCCTGTTGAATTTGTCAGCTTGAAACTCTACTTGGTATTAGCAAAGATTCCTGATGACCTGGCTTTAGTCCTGGTTGGAACAGGAACCTATACCCCAGAAGCTGGTTAGAAACTGCCAAGAAACCAACCCAGGTGACCAGCGCTGGGTTGTTACCCGGACCGGCCCAAACACTGGTCATTGTTGGGCAGGTTGCAACCAGATCGCAGTTCCAGTTTGCGTTTCTTACATCATTGGTTGCTCATCAGTTTTCGAGTTCTTAATGTATTACAATATGGACTATTCATAAATCATGATGTTTTAGGTGCTCTTTCACCCCTTGGTCTCCAATTTGCCATCCAAACAATATTCGTTGAGTATCAATAAAATAACTTTAAAATGACACACAAATTGCGGGTTTTTAACAGAAAGTCAACAAATATTGCTCAGATTCAAAATCGGAGACCAGCAGGTGAAAGATCTTCTAAAGCTGCATAAGTCACATATAGATCTTGTTGCGATACGATCAGAACTCAGAAGCCTGATTGCAGCGAATATGGTAGTCTTGAAAGGGCCGGGTTTTCAGGTGGAAACCGGCCCAAAAACCACTGTTCAGGTTGTTCATGTTGTAAACCTGTTGTGACCGTTCAGTTTCACTTCCAACCCGAACCCGGAACTGCTCTAGCCGGTTGGAAACTGTGCTAACAGTACCCCTGGATATAGGCTCTCTTGGTACTAACCATCCAGGAATCACATTGGCATTCAAAAATGGCAATTGCAAGTGCATTGCTGGTGGAAGACATTTACAGATTGAGATTTTCGACGACATATTTCTCTGTACACCAGTTTGGATACCTATTTAGCTACTTGTCAGGTTTCTCATGATTTCAGTGACCAAACTGTATGTCATGGTAATGCATCTGTACACAAGCAAGAGTTGTACAGGTGTTGCGAAAGTCCTCGTATCCAAATCTAGTTGATTGAAGATCAACTCATTTGATACTGCCTTGCCTGTTGCTGTTCAGTGAGAAATCAAAAACTAAATTAATGACAAAATCTACTAAGAAAATCTAAGTCAGTGATGTCACACAAGTCATGGAATGAGCTGTCAATACACAATCTGAGCCACGATGAATGATTCCCCCCATGGTGCATTCATCCAATGTGGCCCACTGCATATCATCTGCTAAGACCTGGTGTAGATGGTTGTGATTGTGAAAATTGCTTATGGTATGTGATGGAATTGAAAACAAGGGGCTGGTGGAGGAAAGGTGAGGAAGTCGGGCTATACAAATCAAAATCAAGTGGATGGACCTACATCCCACAGATTGCCAGCCGAAAGCACTGGAACAGAATACCCCTATGTAATTTATTGCTAAGATGACCTGTATAGTGCTGGATCAGAAATTGAGAGGCCATGAAGCTTTTCGATGCAAATGATTATACATAGAAATGATATATTGGCTGTCAATAACAACTATTTGCAGTTTTGCATACAATTGTTGAGTGCAGAATTATGATTAGTATGTCATTGAGGTGACTGTTGATGGAGCATCAACGATTTTTACACTTACACATCCAGTATTCAAAGTGCTGCGTCATCACATTGTTCTAAAGTGAAATCATTGGCTGTCTTGATTGGTATAACGGCAAGTGACATGCTCCTTGCCACAGTTTAGCCAACAGTACCAATGGAGTGTCAACAATTTCTGGTCTTGCCTTTAAGATGATCAGAGGGCGTCGCAATAGCATTATCTCATAATGAAAGTATTCGCTACCTTTATGGGCAAATAGGCAAGCGATGATATCGCTACTGCCATCTAAAGTCCAGCGTCAATGGAACATTACCGATTTTTGGTCCTGCATCTTGGATAGTCACAGGGCTGTACAATGACAATAAATCATAATCAACTTATTTGCCTCCATTATTGGCTAAAATGGTAGAGACGATATTCTGACTGTCTACTAACAATGAGAGTCAACGACGCATCAACAGTTGTGGTGGGGGCTCAGTCAGCTACACAGCAATAAACTGCATTACAGTGTTCTTAAATTGAGTTTTTAATAGTCAGTCTTTTCAACATGTCTTTGTATACAACTTCACAAATAAGCATGCAATATCTCACTAGTCTTACTTTTTCTTGCTCGTAGCTCAAGAGTCAATATTTAAAAATTCGCGGTCTATTTTAGTTTAACATAACTTTGGATAGTCACCCCCAATCGAAATACACAGCAATCAATTTCGTACTGCATTGTTCCATTCGAAATCTTTCAATACCTCTTTCGTAGTAGTTAGAATATCTTTCAAAAATGAACCCAGGTATATTCGTGATTTGTGCGACCTTAGTTTGCCAATCATATTTGATGCTTGGTGGGCTTCCATGAATATTCGCTCAAAGCATTAAATTGTGTGGAATAATCCCAAATATGCGCCTTCGTCGCCTTTCTATTTGCACTTCGGAATTGCGTAAACTGGCACGCCTGGCATCATCTGAATTGTTCATCATCCAGGTCTTCTCCATCAGTGAGACCATGGGACTAGCAGAATCGGGATCCACTTGCTGGCAACATCGCACATCACACAGTGAACCGGAATAACCGAGTAGCCAGTTACTGAATTGAACTGTTTGACAGTCAATGAAACAGTGTTGTGTATAGTGAAGAAACAAGAATGTCAAAGAATCAGAATAGTATGTTTCCAAAGGACATTTATATTTGACATTGAGGTTTTTCTATACCAGCTGAATTGCCACACAACAAAGTACAAACCTGGAGCAAAGGACTTTCTAACGGCCAAATTTCACGTAAATACCTGGGATCTTTACCTCATTTTAGGATGTGTTTCCGCTCAGAATTCATGCAATCGTATATCATATCTGAAGCGACAGCAGTTATATAATGCATTACAAAGCCAGTTGGTGTTATATTCCACCAGCACGTGCAGCAGCATTTGCCAGAGAGAATGCTCACTGACAGTGGATGCAATTTACAAGCAATTGCCATCAAGAACTAAAGTTAGTTCAGCTTTAAATTGGTTGCCATCAATGAACAAATTAGCCATAACATCGGTCATTACTTGATATATGGATTGAAATTGGGCATTCTGAGTAGTACAACTCGCTTTCAATACCGTTAATAGCCTATTGTTTTCCAATTTTGAAATCTAATAAAGGATGATGGGTCAAGGGTCAACATACTGGTGCAACCCTGGCTGTATAGTTGAAGCAAGTACTGGACAGTTTTGAGCCTACCGACAGCCATTTACTTGGAAAGAGGGCAGATATCTCTTCCTCAAACTACTTGATGACTCGGGAACCACAATCAACCCTTGAGGCCTCCGGAATCGAGTGGCCTGCTTTGAGAAAGCACATTCCATGCATCGCGCTTAACATTCAGCTTGCATTGAGTGTATTCATGGGCAGTCTCACTGTAAAAAACAGCACTAAGTTTGGGAAAGCCAATGCTAGTGATCAGCAAATTGGAGGGATTGAATGCACAGATAATGGGAAGTGTCAAAGACTTAAAAACAAACGTAATGCCAGAATCAAGAACGTGTCACCAATGAAACCAGGTTTAGCAAAGATAATTGAGATGGTACGTAGTTCAAGAAATTTTGAAAGTCCAGAAACTGACCTTTATATAGCAGTGGATGCAAGTAGTATTGATAACATTGACACCAGCTCGTCGAAATGAGTGTATTGACAGTCAAATTGCCAAAGTACGAATCACAGGACTTCCCATTATGGCTGTCAAATTACACTGGAATTTGACATTGGAGTTGGTTCAGCAAGCCTACTGATTAGAAGATGTTACCCAAAAGTAGCTCAGACATCCAACATATGGTAATTGCTGGGCTTGCCTCACAATAGAGATTGAATCGACAATCCTTGAGTACATGATGGAAGTGTTAAGGCAATTCTGATACTGGACCCTGTGGATGTCAAAAAGGTTTACAGTTACTATGCATCACATTATGATATTTTATGATACCATATTCGATCATATGGATGGCATTGTGTGAGCTTTCGCTAAGAAGCAGACTGAATGCAATGAAAACTTTTAGTATGTTGTGACATTTGTACGACAGAAGCTGGCAAAATATCATTCTGAAGTTACTCCAACGATGGAGATGCTTTTCATTTCAACACACGTCCTGTATTCACTCTGGAACTTGTAATCATTCAGGAAGTGCGACAAGGGAACAGATATCTATCCTGAGGACGAGACTTCTTATACTACCCAATGCCAAGAGGTGTATCAGAGGTACGTGGAGAATCAATACTGTGCCAAACATAGACGTTTGCCTGTCATTGAACCCGAAAGTGTACTGAGCAAAAATCACTTCCCCTCCACAATGGCTTCTAGATTTGGTGAATCTTCTTTTGGTCCATAAGATTTGTTCAATGATGATGACGAATACATAATGCCAAACATGTGGCTGGAATAACACCCAGGCAAAGCAATCACCCAGCATGGTTATTGACAGCCATAAGGATCTATTTGAATTCACCACCTGAAGTACCAAAGCTCTGGGAGCATGTCAATCAGAATACTAATGATGCTGCTCCAACCCTCTTGAGATTCGCAGTACTTTTTTGATACTGCGTATCACCCACTGGTGGTGTCAGCAAGACAAAAACCCCCTCAAAGTAAACAGATCTCCCTCATACAGCACACAGTATAATCTCTGTCACACGGCAGGGTGTCAGAGCAGAGGCCAGATTATTCCTTCGCCGAGCAGCTATCAGCTGGAGGCAGCCAAAAACCAGATGTGACACACTTCGTGACAACGTCGTCATAAGGCAGGATGCTCGAGTCAAAAATGGGATTGGGCAACAAGTGACACAACATTGCATACCACGATAACTGATGATGACTTGGAAATCAAGAGAGATGGAGAAGAAACAATATGACACAGAATGGACATGGTCCATGACTGTGTGAAGATGGCACAGGGGAGCGAAAACCTACATGCTAGAAAGAACGAATCTCACCATCAAAACAAGCAAATGACAGCCATAAGATACATTCCAGATACTGATGAGATCATGAAAGCATCATTGTCCAATATTCATCATGATGGTGCAGCTGCATTTAAATTGCAGGAAACACTACCTTTGCCACCAGCTGTATCTGCAAATGACCTCCCTGGAGGACAAACTAAAGTATTGAATGTCCACCAAATGAACAGCATCAACCTTGATCCAGATGAAGGTGATGAAGACAGTGCACCTGAATGCATCTCGGATACTGATTATTGACTTGACTGGAATAGTGACTTCGATAATTCACCTGGGAGCGAGAGACCACTGGGAGGAAGACATTGAAGCCGATATATAGCTGGACTAGTGGTAGGAATGGTTCTGTTTTCGGACTGTCACTAAGATTGCGGTTCTAAGAAAACCCAGACCTGGCCGGTTTGGTCTGGGTTTGTGCCAAATGGTTCCCTCAATTATGTCCATGAATATTCATCAGAAACTTTAGTGTTTGGTATATAAAATATGCAGCTTCAGACGGCGCATCTTTTGGTGGTCTCCGATTTTTGATTTCTTCAAAACTCTGCAAGCTGCTTGGAAATTATTGTCACTTTTGGCCCGAAAATGAAGTTTTTGGGCTACCACTTGCTGAGATTTCAAGATATCATGGATTGGAGACTGTGAAAAGATGCACCGTGCGTAGCAGCATATGTTACATACCAAACACTGAACTCTCAGATCAATATTTGTGGCTTTAATATCATGGTTCGCTCCAAAATCGTCGATTTTTAATGGGGTAAGACCATTGCCACTCAGACCTATAAAACCGGCCGGGTCCAAAACTGGAACCATTGATAACGCTAGGCTGAACAAAAGCAGCGAAGATCAGGAGAGACCGGAGCACCAGGATGTGAATGCCATACCAGGTGTTCCCAGATTGATTGCGCCAACATCGAAGTCAAAGCAAACGACTCAAACAGGGGTAATGATGGTCATTTCAATGGAAACAAGGAGTCACAAGGGAAACGACATACAGTCAGGCAGAATCCATCAATACACTCTTAAGCATGTTCATTATGTTGCTTGACCGAGAAAGTCAATTGAGAACTATTATGGGAGAATAGTCAGCAGTCGCATATGAATATTGGTTGATAAACAGAAGTATAGTGGGCAAAATAAATCATTAAGCAAGATGAATGAATTTTAATTGAATGAGTGTGACTAGTACAAGACTGTTACTGGGCTCAGCATTGCCAAATGGCCGAGTCTCAATCGGTCAGAAAGGTGAACAATAAGTTAAAACAATTATGAATCCAAATATTGACAGCAGTAGATTTTGAATGGACAATAGATTATACTGAGTGTCAACATAGAATCGATGATTTTGGGTCTTGTATATAAAGGAATTGAAAAATAATCTGGTTGCTGTAGTGTATGACCAACATATTGACAGCCAATATAGGGAAGAGAGAAAGCACCACTGTCACTGCAACATTTCAAAAATATGCATCAACAGAGCATCAACGATTTTTGACTGCACATTTTGTGTAATCAAAGTGTTAATTAGATGCACACTTCCTTAAATGAGACATTGGCCACCATTAGTGGCAAAAACAAACACGAGATACCCACTGCCCCATCCAGACAATGAGCATGAATGAAGTGTCAACGATCCCTGGTATTGAATCCAGGGTAATCAAAGTGCCACTTTGTGGTAATATTTTAGATACGAACTAATGGTGGCATTTTCAGACAACACAGTGCATGACATCAACAGTGCTGCATGGTGACAATAAGCATCAACGGAGTGTCCACAACATTTTGATTGCATATTGGGTAATCTTGGCATTGCGTGGATACTTGAGCTCATGTTAGAAATATGGAACACCTTTATAGGTACAAATACACAATATACATGGAAAAACACGGATTCCAAAATAATCAATATTTCAAACAGCAAAACATGCACAAAGAGAATACTGGATGTGGAATAAGTGATTTTGATAAGATACTATTATCAAACAGTAAAAACAAGAGTATTACATGAATCTCGCGATGGACCCTCTGCACAACATGTTCACAACCCACCCAATGTAGACATGGTAGGAGATGTCCATGGAATGATGATCGAATGAAATGTTTAGGTGTGTTGATGACTGGGACATGCACATTGCACAACAGTTCAGGTTCAACCCGGTTCCAACCCTGCCGTGATGGTCAGGAACCATTGCTACCAACACTTCGATGCCAACCTGGTTCCATTTTGAATGAAAAATGGTGGTAAGACTGAGTAGCATTAGAAAATGGCTGCTGTGATAGAGATTAGCAACACCCATGTGGCTGACGAAACCGATTAATACATGTCACAAATGGACTGTCGGTGCTACTGTCAGATATTGAATGATTGTCGACCTTCGTCAATGTGGAGTGACGATTTATCATCAGCTCAGACAACCAATCCCTTCATCCATGGGAATACGGAATCCCAGTCCCCATCAATCTCACTGCTGAACTGTACATGGAGTTGACGGTGCTGCCAGTGGTGCATCCCAGTGGAAAATGTGCTGTGTACCACCGCAGTTGTAACCCAGTTGTTCTGTACGCAGCCACTGACCAGTTATGCAATAATAGGAAGAAGGTGTTTAGAGGTCACAATAGTGCCGGGTATGCGATAGATGCAGATATCAGTCCTGACCGCCAGTTCTTGACGTCAGGTGTCAGCAGAAGATGGCTGTGCATTTGGAACCAAAAAAGCTGTAAGCTATATCACAACTTCCAGGCAAGTGATGGCCCTGTTGTCTTGGCGCAGTGGCATCTGCACGAAACGAATAAAGTTGGGAGTGCCGGGCTGGACTGTGTAATTAAATATTCGGATTACACCTAAAATGTCATCAGGGTACTTTCAAAAGCCAAATTGGCCACTTGGTGGCATCAGATTCTGTGTTTTCCATGGAGATCTGTTTATCAACATGCTCTGAGATGACAATGGTGAGAACCTAATATTGAAGCGAGATGCGCCATAAGAAAGATCGGAATAGGGAGGACAATATTGGAGCTTGTAGTGAACATCAGGGAATGATGACCTTTTAGATCTCTTTGTGTTGTTATAGATAGTGGTGTATGGCTACACCTTTGATCCATAAACTACAGCTGAGAGAAAGAAACCTCAATCATGTCCAGCCCATCAAGTTTCATTATCACTTTGAATCGATACACAGGGGTCTTGAATAGATGTACCCCTTCTTACCATTCTGTAACTGTAAAAGTAATCGAAGGCATATGATATAATTGCTCCAGAAACCCAACAAAAACCATATCATGTTTCAAGGCAACTATGAATAGGGATAGTATACATATATAGTGCATATAGAACCTGTTACGTCATTCAATGGGAGGTCCGTGAGATGGCTACAACAGTGGTGACTAACTATTGCACTCTTTGACGAAACATTTCAGTTCTTCTTACAATTGACACTGTAGTCACCGATCATTACAGAAGGAAATATACCACAAACCTATCAGTTCTGAAGGATCATTGACTGGTTATACAATGTAGTTGAACAGGCTTCAAATCACTCTATCAGTGATTTACCATTGTTATCAGCTGCTATGTAGCTTGAGTGTAGTTGAAACTCATAGTGCCACAACAATATAGTATGTGGCCAGTTGTGGTGAGTGCAGCAGCACATAATGAACAGTATCTAAAATAGATGGTGATGAAGAGAAAGGTATCCTTCACTTGACTGGAATTGATTTTTGGCCATAAATGTGCATGATAATGGACGGTGACATGATACATATATCCTGGTTAATGAAGAAAATGGATTTTGCAGCAATAGTGTTTTACCCCTTCGGCATAACAAGCTTTGGGAGATGTGGCTGCGCTAGTACCATCCGATTTGTTGCGTGTGAGTCTCAGCATCGTCTGAAGTCGCAGCATCGTCTGAAGTCACAGCATCGTCTGAAGTCACAGCATCGTCTGCAGTCTTGTATGGGAATGTAGACTAGTATGAAGATGGTGACTGTATAAGGATATGCATCAGGACCAGGGTTATGCATCTCATGTCAGGCAGTGCATACGCATACACATATGGTAGATTGTACATATATGGTCTTTGGCCCTCTTTAGGATAGAGCAATTAGTTCACGTTCAACAGGTTATGAGCCCGGTTATTGCTACTATCTAAAATCTCACGACCTTTCCTACAATCTCCTTCACGATCTCCAAAAGAGCCTCATGAACCCTAAACCTTATCACCATAGCAACAGCCGCATAAATGGCAATAAAACTCAATCCCATCTCCACGACCTGACCATGACTTCCTCCGAATATACCTTCAACATAACCAAGTGGGACGACATCCCTAAGATCACTCACACCAACTACCACGAGTGGAGAGACGACATGATACCCGTGCTGTCAGCCATGAGAGCATATGCAATCGTCACCGGACATGGTTCTGAGCCGCAGCCCCTCGATTTTGACCACGATCACAAACATGATGATTCGAAGGTTAAGGAAACTGAGGCCACATCAATCATCAGACTGTCCTGCTCCCCTGAAGTACGGCGCATTGTCACAGGTATAAGAAATCATCACAAGATGTGGAATGTACTAGAAACCAGTCTGGACACCGCCGGATCTTATATCAGCAGACAGTACATTCTTTGTCAGTTCCATGCTTGCCAACCTAAGGAGGACGAACCACTTAAATCATATTTCACCAAGCTCAGTGACTACTGCATACCACTGGACCACACAGACGACACAATTACCAATCACGATTTCCGCACGCAAATATTCACATCACTCCCATCACAGTATGCAATGATATTAATGGTTCTAAAGCATAGATGGCCCCTACCTACACCTGAAGAAGCCATGCATAAACTCCTAGAAGAAGAAACTACAGCCAGCCTCACCAAAGAACTCGGAGATGCTTCCATGGGGGCCGCCCTACTCTCCCAACATGGTGGCCACCGTGGCCATGGTGGATGCGGTGGACATGGTGGAACCGGAGACAGCCACAAAAGTAAGTGCACCTATTGCAAAGTTGACCATCATACTACAGATGCATGGAGAAAATGCAAACACGCTCAGGAGGGAGGAAACAACGATGAGCGCATTTGCTTTCAGTGCAGGCTCCCAGGCCACGTCAAAGTTGATTGAGTCTTCTACAAACATATAAAAGAATGGTGGAGAGTGAAGAAAGCCACTGCTACCGCAGCCCTCGCTACAACCAGAAACTGTGTTTCCCTCTGACTACCTGATTCTGCTCTCGCCACCACTGCCGCCGCTCCGAAGTGGCTCATTGATTCCGGAGCGTCGCACCATATATGCAATGAGCACAGCAGTTTCTCAACATTGAAAAACCTTTCACTTCCTATTGTAATCGAGCTCGGAGACAAGGATCCAATCACCACCACGCATTAAGGTTTCGTCGATGTCATGCAGGGCTACCAAGTTGATGTCCTCCATACTCCTAGTTTTCGACTTTCCCTTCTATCGATGAATTATTTCGATTTGGGCAAGCTTGCGATTATATCTCGCAACGGACAATGCTCCATAACTTTGCCATCCTCCTGTACACTTGCCAGAAAACTAACAGATGGCATATATATCGTAGTTCCCGCAACCGCACTCCTACCATTGACTACCAAGCATGTGAGAAAGAGAAAGCGAGACAGCTTACTTCCAACAGTACTAAACACAGAACCTACAATTGAACCTACAATTGAATATACAATTGAACCTACAATTGAATATACAATTGAATCTACAATCCAATCCACAATCGAGTCATCGTGAGTACCTATCGCAGCCAAAACTAAGTCCACTCGGAAGTTTCTCACAATCCCAGAGTCAAAACTATTGCACAGCCGACTTGCCCATATGAATCTTACCACCATGAAATCTCTGATTGGTGGATATACACACGACTACTATATGTGCACAGTCTGCATCCAGGCCAAGGACAAGCAAAGGTTCATTAGAGTGCCAGTCAACCGCACTACGAAGCCCTTTGAACTTGGACATTCCGATACGTGCAGTTCCTTCTCTATACCAACCATCAGAGACAATCAACACTATATACTGTTCATCGACGACTATACGACGTACAGATCCGTATTGCTACTCCCAATTCCGGAAGCGAAGACCTGCACATCCGCCTACAAGGCATTCGAGGCCCGAGTAGACTCAATGGTATGCGAGATTATGCGATTCTGGTGCGATAATGGACTGGGAGAATACGACAACAAGACCTTCCAATATGTTCTCGCGGCCCACGGTACCACATGTGAACCATGCCCTGGATACGTTCACCATAAGAATGGTGTTGCTGAACGAATGATCTGTACAATCACTGAAAACGCCCACGCAATGATGATCAACTCCCAGACTGCCATACAGCTCTGGGGAGAAGCAGTTAGAAACGCAGTCTATCTCCATCAAAGGTCACTAATTGAAGGCCTAAAAAGCAAAAATGACTGTGATGGCTATCAAGCACCGTACAAAATGCCATACCAAATGCTGCATGAATTTGGCAAACCTACCCACGATGCTGATGGCAACAAGATTTCGTATCAAGCTTCTCTCTATAACCTACGTCGATTCAGATGTTATGCCAGCAGACTCATCCCTGAAGTACAACATTGAGGCGAATCCATGCCAAGGTTAAAGCCCCCCATGATGGTAGGCTACATTCAAAATTCAGAAACGTTGTGGACAATATGGCATCCCGAATTCCAGAGGGTGAAAGCCCAATCAGAAGTCATCTTTGACGAAGAAAGAAATGCACCCATGTTGTGTCAGCATGGAGGCAATCAGATCGACATATTTGGACAACCAGAAGATGAAGAATATGTCGAGGAAAGAGATACCGGAGATGAGCCTCTCTGAGGACAAGACAGCCAACTTACGCAGATAGGTAAGAGATCCACATCTCACATGCAGAAAGCACCTGACGAGGAAGCAGAAAACATCACCCTCAGCCAGCGCCTTCACCGAGAGGATCAGACTGCCCAGCATTCGGCCGCAGATGCAGAAAACAACGCCCATAGCCAGCGGCTCTGCCGAGAGGACCAGACTGCCTGATGTTCGGCAGCAGCAAACAAGAAATCAAGCCAACTCCCGCCAGCATCTCCAGCTCCGCCGATGGCAAGTTGTATCACAGGAAGTTAAGGTACAGCCTCCGGAGAAGTATTGATGGCATCTGAAGCTGGAGATCCCTTCACCTACATGGAAGCTATGGAAAGCCCTCAACAAGATGACTGGATAAGAGCCATGAAGGAAGAACGCACCTCGATTCTGCTGAATAATACATTCTCCGCTCTCACTTCCCAAGAAGCACGGCAACTACAAGTTAAACCGATTGGATCTAAGTGGGGATACAAGACTAGACACAACCCTGACGGGTCCACACAGTATAAAGCACGGGTACTCATAAAAGGTTATGAGCAAACGGATTTCGGTGAGACTTATGCCCTTGTTGGGAAGCTAACTATGTTTCAGTATCACATCTCTCTCATCGGGAGATACGGGTGGACTATGGACCACTTGGATGTAGTTACCACTTTCTTAAACCACGAAATCGACAATGACGAGATCTATATAACTTTGCCAGAAGGATCGCAAGAAGGGCTCAACGCACTGATGATTATCATCAGACTCAGCAAAGCTCTGTATGGCCTTAAACAAGCTCCGCGATTATGGCACGACAATATCAACGCCTTTCTACTCACTCTTGGGTTTACTCAAACCCTTGCCGATCTTAACCTCTGTCTTTGCAGTGACAGCATTCTGATACTTCTGTATGTCGACTATATCTCCATGTCATATCCGGATGCCGCCACCAAAGCTGCAATCGAAGTAAAAGCGAAACTCCCAGAAAAGTATAAAATAATGAATCTCGGCCCGGCACACCAAGGCCTTGGTGTTGAGATACACTGCAACAGTACCGGGGTCAGTCTTAGTCAGAAAGCTTATTTCACCATGGTCCTCAGACGATTCAACATGGAGCATACTCACGGTATGTCAACGCCCATGCACACCAATGCAAGGTTAGATTTGGCTGAGGATCGGGGGGAGAAGGAACTGGAAGATATCATAAACTACCAAGCAGCTGTGGGATTACTAATGTACGCAGTACATGCAACTCGGCCAGATATGATGCAGTTGCTCCTCGTTCTCGTTACAATTCGTGGCCATTCACCAGCCAAATGACCACTGCCCAGAGAGTTCTTCAGTACCTCAAATCTACACCCAGTTTCTGACTACATTTCAACAACAACGGCAATGGCATCGGCATAGGCAGCAGCAATGGCATTGGCATTGACATTGGCAATAGCCTCGTACGGTATCCAGATTCCGATTCGGCCCATGACACCACGGATCGCAAATCCCAGGGAGGCCATGTGTTTCTCGCCAGCAATGGTGGAGCAGTCTCATGGCAGTCACTGAAGCAAGGCCTCATTGCCATGTCAACTCTCGAGGCCAAATTTATCGCCTGCTCAGAGGCCTCCAGAGAAGTGAAATGGTTACTCTAATTACAGAAAGACATTCACAGCATAGACTTACCACCACTGCCAATTAACTGCGACAATCAGGGAGCTCGCACTCTCATCACCACGGGAATCATAATGGCTCGCATCGAGGACATCGACATTTGTTATCACAATAGTCAAGATCTGCACAAATGCCAAATAGTCAACTACTCCTACCTACACACAGACGATAATGTGGCAGATATATTCACAAAGGCATTTACCAATGATAACGATATGAAGTTTACAAATACAATGGGTCTATGGAAATGAAGGTCAATTGGAGGTCAATTTAACGCTTGATTTAAGGTTGCCTCAGTTTACCTTTTGGAAATACGAATTTCTTTGTTTATATGGATGGCCATCCTCAGGCTACAGTAGTACTCTTTCCCTACTCACTTATCACACAGGGTTTTAAGGAGGCTACTATGGGAACTACAATTTGTCTGTGTGTTTGTTTTTCTCGCTCCACGGAGCGTAGCAAGAGGGGGGAATGTTGCATGTTAGTCTCAGCATTGTCTGAAGTCTCAGCATCATCTGAAGTCTTGTATGAGAATGTAGACTTGTATGAGGATGGTGACTGTATGAGGATATGCATCAGGACCAGGGTTATGTGTTTCATGTCAGGCGGTGCATATGCATACGCATATGGTAGATTGTATATATACGGTCTTTGGCCCCCTTTAGAATAGAGCAATTAGTTCACTTTCAACACTATTCTTAGTTGGCTTAGATTATAACAAATATCCCTGAGGCTCTGAATGATGCCCTGCAGCATTATCAAGATTCATCTCAGTACTTGATCACTGAAGATTTTTCAGCTTTGGCTGTAACTTGCCAGAAAAATGTCAAGAATTTTGTTGGCAACAAGTAATATTTCCTAAGAACCTACCAGAGGCATTATATCAACAGTATCACCTGATGTTGATGAATGAAGCACTATTAAACAACAGAATTTTGCCACCTACTGACTTCAATGAAACTGAGCCTTCAAGCTGTCACTTTGGTAAGTGCACCTAACTGACCCTTGGTGAGCTACTTGACTAATGGTCCACTTCTAGGTAGTGTACCTGATGCACCACCACCCATAGTTACATTTAATGAACAAACCATTGACCCCCAGAAGCCTAATCTGAGATATAACTCTTATCCAAAAAACACTTAGGCTATGAGGAAGGTTGTTGGAGTAAATCATGCAGGGGGGAAAGCATATGGCAAAGCCATTGGATTGTACAATAAGCATCAGAAGTACTGAGAGCTAGGCAATCAATGGCATCAATTTCCATCAAGACAAGACTTTTACCAGGGTCAGTCATTTAGCCAGCAAATGATAATATTCATCAATTAACATCCTAGGTATTGACTGCACTACTTTAAACTCACAATATCAAAATTAGCAGATGCTCTGTCAAAGGTCCTTTCGGAAGGAAACTTCAAATACAGTAAATACTATTTGATTCAGAATTGTATACATATATTTGCAAATTTATGCTACAGCACAATATGCAAATTTGCACAGTACTTGTTGGCATATCACACATTTCAGGTGAATCTTGATTCAAACAGGTGAACTTCACGGACTAGCAGTATCCCTGAATCTACAGCTAGGTAATCACAGCCAATTTATGGTGGGATACCCTTGATCAACTGACTGCCAGAATGATGATTGTGCCAGTCATGTGTACATCTGACAAGGCTCACTTGACCACTTTTTTTGGAGATGACCATGACTGCCCATAGTATCATGCAATTGACAACTGACAGAAAGTTATCTGCTGTGCACCTTATAAGCACATCTGGATCCCTGTGAAGTTTGTTCTATCTCCCCTGAATGGTGTCACAATCACTGGAAGGGCATATCAAAATGTGACTGGATCTGGGTTGTCTGTACTGAGACATCATCATATACCCGGTACTGCCATTCAATGGGATTATGCTGATGGATTCGAGAGAGAATGTTACCCATATTTAGTTGCCTGGGTCACAGATTATCCAGAACAAGTAACGGTTACAGAAGGCTCATGTGGCGCATACCCGATTAATGAATTTTCTCAATCTACCCTAATGGGGTATCCAACTATACGACTACTTGATGACTGAAATGATCAACATGGTTACTCGGGGCATCTGGAAGATAATACTATTAATTCTCTGCACACTCCAGATGTTCACCCAATCTGTGACCAGGTTAGGCTATACTCTCTCTGTGATATCTAACAGGGTTGGCAGCCTGATGAATCACATCAGCTACTTTTAGAATTAGTTAAGGACTTATTTCACTGGCTGAACTAATACCTAAAAGGTAGAAATGTCAAACATTAATTTGACAATTAACTTACATTGGTACCAAGCTATCCAGGCCTCCAGTGTGACTCTGAACTATTCAATTCATTGAAAACCAACTCCTGGATGGCAAAAGACATTTGGGTCATGATCAGCAGACTGGTTGTTAACATTGCTTGAATTGTTATCATACCAAATGATGCACCAGGCGCTGCGGCAGAACCGGCTTCTGATACAATGGTAATGAGAGCAGTGTACATATTATATCAAATTATTCCACATGGTAGCTGACAAAATCACTGTGATCTGTGCCTCAAAGTACAACATAATCCATGTAATTGATTTTATAAGCAGAAGGTTACTATTCGAGAATATAAATTATAACAGTTTACCAAGCCCAAAGTAGAACCACTGTTTGCAAGAGAATCTGGACAGTATAGAGAACACAGGATTCAAAAGTTTGTGCTACAATAGAGATTCTTGTGGATGCAGCTAAAATAGAGTCTACAATAAAAAGAATGCGATCTGAAATGTGGCTGAATACAGTCAAGCATGCAGCACGAAATGGTCAATTGCTAATTGAGAGATGAAAAATCAGCCATTAGAGCGCAAGATCTTTTGGGCGACACCCGTTACACACAACGTTGTAGATAAATTATTATGATATTATAAGTAACAACTGTTCCAGAAATTCAGAACTGTGGCAACAGGTCCCAGAAGTATATTTGCCGCAAAACTTGCTTAAATGTACACTGCCTAAGGTGCAGAGAGTAGTGGTGTGGCAAACATGACCTCTGACCAGTATGTTGTGTTCCAGGTATACTTAACAAATCTTGATGCTGAGGGTAGAACCTAAAGTATCACTGACAGGGACCATGCATTGAATTTGCTACAGTGAGCAATTTGAAATGTCATGTTGAATTGGCAGATGCAGTTCAAGAAGAAATTTGTGATGTGGTTGATTGAGTTTGAAAATTTGTTGGAGGTATTAGGCATTCACTAGCTCCAGAAAACCATTAAGCACCACATTATCCTCGTCAGATATCGAAAGATGGATTATGTAAGGCACATATCAGAGTTCATTCAGGAGATGTATCCTGGCAACACTTTCAGCTGATGTAATTACGAACAGCTTGATATCACCAATGTGAAGGAGGTATATTGATCATTGAACAGCATCAATTACATGAGACGGATGCACAAGCATAATGACTTTTGTACCAGTCTTGACAATGTGGAGGGGATACTGTTGTTTTGTACCATTACAGGCTCGTTTGGCATTCAACCTGCAACAAGTTTCAACCACCTGTCCTCTTGCAACCCATGGCAAAATACATGCAGAGCCTATGTTTCACCAATCCAGCATTGTCAGATAAGAATCATTCTCCCACTATGTATCACCACAGGTATATCATTTGAGAGATGCCGATGTGTGCAGAGTCCACAGAGGCATCATGTTAACCTCACTTGGATATGCATCAGAAGTTTTCCGATCTCAGGAGTGAGGGCAGCAATGCTGTGCATGAATCGATGATGACTGGAGATATGAAGCTTGTGGACTGGTACTCAGGTATAATCAGATTGTACTCATACACACTAAAGTTATGAATCATTGGATTGGGCTGATGTACAACATTCAACATTTTCACCACTCTGCTTCTGTTGAAAATCTGTGACTAGATTGCAAGGTAGAATATACCCATGCTAACCAAGGGACCATATCTGAATCTGATGACATCTAGGTCAAGTCAGTGGCTAGTGAAGAGATTGACTTCATAATACCATCCAAGACCAACTTTTTGCATTTTCTTTACTCCACCCCAGCTGGACCCCATTGAATCAAATTCTCGAAATTCAGTAGAACCTTACAGGTCATGAAATGATACTAACCTCTTCGATGATGTGCATGATAACTCATCAATGGGCATTACACTCTGACACTCAATAACAGTTAGTGCCAATTCCAACAAAGAATGGTAATCTCAATGGTTGGGCTGACTATTGCATGTATATATTGGGGTGGTCAAACAGACTAATATGATAGATTTTGAATGGTGCTATATTATACAGACCTGAAAATAATCACTTCTGGACAGCAAGGCTTGAGGTTGGGGTTGCATCTAAATAGCCTAGGGGTCATAGTATGATGACGTGGTCATACAGATATTATCAAATTGTATGAGGTTTATATTGTAGTGTAATGTTGATAAACATACACTGTTCAGGACATTCTTATATTCTAATCCACCACTTCTGGAGCACTGAGAAACACTGGAGTTGTAGTCTCAGAATACCTGAGTACACATTGCTCTGAGTTCAGCCTATATGGAACTTTCTGGGTTGGGTGCGCCTGGAACAGTCAATGTGGCGGACCGGAGTTTCTCAGTTATTCAGTTATGACTCCCAATCCGTTTTGGATTTTGCTGTTAGAGCTATGGAATGCAAGTTGGATAATAAATACATAAATTATGGTAAGCATATGGTAGTGATTATACCTTTTCCCTTTACTGTAGAATACCAGTTAAATATCTTCAAATAAATAGAGAGAGCATTTGTATACAATATTTTGTAATCAGCTATGCTTGAACTATACTATGGTTTATTTGGCAGAGAATACCTGAGCAATTAAACTATCATATTACAATTCATAATCAGGAATTAGAGAAGTTTCAGTAACTGTATCAAATAGTCTACATTCTATTCTGCTCCTTATATTCCAGTCTCAAATCCACTCTCAGAATATCTGTGTAGTGTTGCCTTTATTATATCAGAGTATTTTAAAGTTAGTAGTGAGGTATTGTTAGTACCAACTGTGAGCTGCAATGGTGTATATGAATAGTAGCTCTAAGCTTGTCAGCTGCTTGTCAAACTATTGTCCTGGGCTGATTAAAGTACACTCTTAGCTGTCAAAGTCTATAAGTATAGTCTGCATGATCTTGTCAGAGATTCATCATGCTGTTGCATTTTAGTTGTCAGGACTCCTCAATAATAACTAGAGTGAATTTGGAATGTGTACAAATTTCCATTGTTATCATTATTTTGGAACTATTTACATGTGGAATGAAGTTTAGTCAGTTTTTCATCTATTGTAGTGTATTAATAATCCCTTAAACTAAATTTGTACTTTGGATACAAGCAGCTTCAAAGTGTTATTCTTAATTACCATTAGCTGTTCTCGATGTCTAATAGCAAGTAACTTTCCATCTTAACTACTGATTATATTAATCCTGGTTAACTGTATAGCCATTATTACTTTTTTTGACATTAGTGAGATATTTTCCAATTGTATAAGTAGATCAGTATAGGAATCTATTAAATGTCTAGTACCTGTATCCATCATTGCAAACTACAGACCCTGGAATTATTCCCCTTCCAGAAAGATGTGATAGAAACTGCGACTAGTCCAGTTGTACAATAAGTGGTTCTCTGAATCTGTGGTCAGTTAGAAAGACTGCTATGTTATTTGAATGATGAAATGAAGAAATGTAGGCAACCTGTAATATGATTGTATAATGACTGGAAAATGAATTGTGCAATTATCCCAGATAGCAAATGATGTAGTATGATCATTTCATTACAATATATTCTTTCTAGAACATTGATTGAATTAACTACATCCAGTCCTAGTTGACTTTCACAGTCCCAGCGATCATAACAAAACAAACCTGAGCAGACTAGCCCCATTGTTCAATATTGTAATTCATAATTTGAATGTATCTAAATAGTAGAAGAATGTCATGGCAGGCAATATTCCAAGTCTGCACAGTGGAGGGTACTTTGGTTGCTGAATTGCAAAGGCAGAGGAGTACAGTTTGAAACATTGCAATGACTAATAAGCAGATAGCTGAATTTGCAAAGTCTAACTTTTCAATTGTCTTAGATAGATTTCAGTAAGCGACCAGTCAGCTGGCTAAAGGCAGCATATTTTTATCAACTGGGGAAAGGTCTACACTAAGAATTCTGCAGAAGAATTGATCTTGGACAACATTCTCCCGATTTTCAAGCCCCATTATTTTACTAACCTCATTCTATTATACACAGGTAGTATCAAGACAGAAGGTATTCTGGTTTTGAAGTTGGTGTGGTATAAGTCAGAGGGATTTTGTAATGCTAAAGTCAATAATGGGATATAACTTTTATGTGTACAGTATAGTGCTTTTGATTCCATGTAAAATTCTCACATGCATTAGCAAAATGTAAATCTGTTCAGAAGCCACATACATATCTCCCCAACACTGCAGTTGAGGTGACCAGTACTCCTAAGTGATTCCAGATACTTACAAGCCCCTCAGAAGTAAATCCAAATGCTCTGAAACATTGCATGAGTGTTCTCAGGTGTATCTGGAAGCACTGGCTATTATGGACAGGTATATAGAATACTACTATTGTTGACATATAGAATGGCATAATGTTGGAGGAGCTGTAACAACTGAGCAGGTCTGTGGGAGACATCATCAGTGGCAGAAATCTCTGCGTAGCTCTTTGGGAGACTTGGTGCAGTATTCTCACAACAGTGGTACTTCAGATTGCATATCCACATGTCATTATATCTATCAGAGATGTCATTGTTACAATTACACGATTGGCCAAATTTATGTATCATCAGTTTCAACTAATCGATATGTAGATGTATGAACAATCTGACTGGAGACAGTTATAGAGCAGAATTGAAGAAGGAACTTGTGATGCCAAATGAGTGAACTGAGAAATGTACTTGGATGCCACGATCATGTGAATGTGAAAATAGACTTGGAGGCCATAATTGAGTGAATTTCATGTTGCACTTGGAAGCTGAGATTGATCAGAGATGTACATGGAGGCCATGATTTAGCAAGTCTGAAGATAGACTTAGTGGCAGCGATCATGTGGACTGCCAAATGAATTTGGAGACTGTACTCGAGTAAGATTGAACATGTGTTTGAAGGCAATGCCTGAGCGAGTATCTGTCATACTGGAGTAGGAGTGACTATAGTTAGACCGAGTCTTGGTACAGTACGTCATCACATGGCTTTGGGTTAGGGCTAACAGCTACTATATAGGTAATGTGTTATCTTAGACTGAGACTAAATCAATCAATCATCTCGACAGGTTAATTACAACAGGTTTTCAGCTCTGGCATGACCATGATCAGAATACCATTATCAACAACTATCATGCAATAACAGTACAATCGCAAACTATGATACTAGTGAGGCCGCAGTATCTGGGATGTGTTGCGAATGCTTCCAAGAATAGGACACCCTACACACTCATGACGACGATTCAACAATGAAAGGACTCAGTGGCCTCTACTGAACAAAATCTCACACTGAACCGCTTAGAGGCCTGCGATGGCTGCGGTGGATGTGATTGCTACAATCGCCCAGGTGTTCAGGTCAAAGGGTATAAAAGATTACAGCAACCAAATGACACATCGACAAGGCACATTTGGGACGAGTATGCAGATCAGTTTGGCAGGAGTGCATGATGCATCTTGGTCAACATCAGAATTATCAGGATGAGAATGTGTCAACATTGGCAGCATCGGGATGTGTTCGAAGCGATTTTGCAACAGGTCAACCGGTGGCCAGACAAGCAGAGATTGACATACAGTATGGTATTTGCATAGTCGATGAGATGTGGGCGGGTAATGGGCCACAGATACTTGGGAGATATTGGCAGACACACACAATGGCCCCTGGGAGTGCAGCAGTTGTTCCGCAACAGTCCGCTAGGTATGTAATTTGTGACAGACTCGAGAAACCGGCAGTGGAAATTGTGGCCATGGAATCACACAGTATGTGGACTCCTCCACTGTGAGGATGAGGAAGCTTTGTTAGCTGTACAGTGTGTACCTTCACCCAAAACCTTCAATGACAACAACGGCATTCCCCCACCCAGAAGGCCATGTCTGGGAATCCACAATCTAATGGAATGCATTTCCTAGGGCTAGCTGAGACCCAAGAGCAACCTTCGAAGTAGCTCTCCAATTCAAATTGCAGCGATGGAGAAGCATATTCAATTTTGACACCAACACCAACACAGACACCAACCCATACTCGACTACATGGCTATCCACAACTAAACAACTGGCTACGATCAGCACTCCCGCTTTGTTTGTCGAGGGGATTTCATCATTGCAATGGAGAAGTGTCTCCAATGTTGATTCCGACACAGACACTCCTTTGCATATGCATGCACACACTCCACAACTTGAACTGCCACCGCCATACAACAGGATATGAGCGTTTGTGATTACAAGGACATGGCGATCAACACTTCCACTTCATTTGTCGAACGGAAGTCAACATTGCCACGGAGCACCATCTCCACAGTAGCAACATGTAAATCAGTCAGGAAGTAACATGCAAACCTCCCAGACACTCCGGTCATCCTCACCAGTGCTCCAGAATACTTCCAGATGCTCCCAGGCCTCCCTGGCGCTAAGCAGTGTGCTCTCAGACTCTACAAGAGCATTCTCAGGAGCTCCTGGAAGCACCTGCAGTTATGGAGGGGCATTCAGGATGCTACAAGATTTGACTTCTAGCATTGTCACATTTTGGAGAAGGTGAGACCTCTGTGCAGGTCAGCAGGAGACTTCGAGAGTAGCTGAGACCTCTACACTGGTTTCAGGGAGACTTCGAGAGCAGCTGAGACATTTATGCAGCTCTGTGTGAGATTTGGTGCCGCATTCTTACAGCAGTGGTGCTTACAGTTCCATAACCACAAGGCATTTCGTCTATCATGTTCGTCTTTGTTACAGTCAACAGATTTGCTACATCATAACATTGCATGTAATATGTAAGTCTGTCTATACATATACATAAGGTCAATCTGGCTGCAGATGGAACTCGAGTGTAATTGGAGGAGCACCTGGAGACACCAATTGAGAGTCCTTTGAGATGTACTTGGATGCCGTTGTGGCCGAAAAATACATCTCTCACCGCCCTTCAGTTTGCCAAGGGGAAACTGGCTGGGAAGTAGGAACATACAGCGATAACAGAAACGGACTGAGCGATAGGAAGTATACATTTGGGAAACCCCAGGGTCAATAGACATCATCTCATTATATGAAATACACACTCTATCTTTCCCATCTCTTGGTCCCCATGCACTCTTGCTGAGCTTTCATACATCCACCCAACTTGTGTGGTTCCTCAAGCACTCTTGCCAAGCATTTATTCATTGATGCAATTTGTGTGGTTCATCATGACTGGGTATCCCTTCATATCCTCTCACCCTCCTCCGATGCTCCATGAGCCAGGACAGCTCTTTCTCAAGCATTCCCTTCGAATGCCATGTGAGGTGCAGCAGAATGTGGATGATGAGCTGTCTGCCATCATGCTCTACCGTTTCACCACATCGTGATCAGGTGAACTTAGAGATGCATTTTGAGGCCGTGACTGTATGACTTTGACAATGCACTTGGAGGCCCTATTGGAGCGTGTTTGGACATACACTTGGAGGATGAAATCGAGCAAAGTTGGAGATGCACTTGGAGGCCATGATGGAGCAAGTTTGGAGAAGCACTTGGAGGCGGTAATCAAGCGGGTTTGGAGATATACTTCGAGATCGGGATCGAGTGAGTGTGGAGATGCCCTTTGAGGCTGCGATCAAGCAAGTTTGGAGTTACACTTGGAGGCCGTAATCGGGCGAGTTTGGGGACGCACTTGGAGGCAGTAAACAAGTGAGGTTTCAGAAATACTTGGATGCGGTAATCGTGCAAGTTTGAAGATCAACTTGGAAGCCATAATCGTGCAAGTTCGGAGATGCACTGGGAGACCATAATGGAGCGAGGTTGGGGATGAACATGGAGACCCTGATTGAGCGAGCTTCGAGATGCACTTGGTGGCAATGGTCAAGCGTGATTCGAGGAGTAATTCAACGGGGTAAATCTTGAGTCAGTATTTCAGGCAGGATGCATGACGGGAGCTGAGACTGTATTCATTGGCTAACTCATCCTTCTGGGAATGTTAAAAATTGACTACAACATGGTCTGCTGAGAGACTGGCTGAGAGCGGGAGACAGTCGATGTTGGGATGATCCAGTATATGGTGGAGGCAGTACACAGTGTATGCTGTACTCGGTATATGTTGTACTCGGTGTATGCTGTACTCGGTGTATATTCTACTTGGTGTGAACCATTGATCATGGCATTGAGAGATATAGAGGGGTGACTTGACTTATTGTTCGTAGGTGATAATAGAGTTGAGGACAAGAACGAGAGAGATGAGAGGAGATGGGACAAATCGGCATCAGAAACTGGAACTTTAGAGAATTTCGTGTCCAAGTCAACTGATCATCTTCAATACAGCAGGTCTGAATCCCAATCCAGAGTACAATAACACCGATGCGAGGTCTTTCCAACCGAATCAGGCAAGTCGTACCCCTGATTACTGATATCCGCTCGTATCCTCCACATCATTCTCATCTTAATCCCCCATCTCTCCCTGTCTCATCCCAACTCTACCATTATCGCAGAACACAAAGGAAAGTCATCTCTCTCTATCTCTCCGTGTCATGACCATGAGTTGACACCGAGTACAGCATACACCGAGTACAGCATACACTGAGAACTGCCTACACCGAGTACAGCATACACTGAGTACCGCCTACACCGAGTACAGCATACACGGAGTACAGTATACACCGAGTACAACATACACCCAGTACAGCATCCACCCAAGATTGTTTGCTTTTCCTGCATTCTTATGATCACAAATTGACACCTGAACGTTGCTTCAGCTTCTGGTGTGCCTCACTACACGATGGACCTCCATCACCCAGCTCTCCATCAGAGCGCCATGGTAAAGTAATCCTGTCACATTCCCACGGGTGTGAGTTAACTAACTGATGAATGGAATCCCAGCAACCGGTGCGCAGCCCATTGACTGCCTCCCAGTACTCATCCATACTCGCTCGAGTATGGCTTCCAAGTTTGCACGATCACGGCCGCCAAATTCATCTAGAAACTCGCACGTCTACAGCATCCAAACTCACATGATCACGGCCTCGAAGTGTATGTCCATGCTCGCTCGATTACTGGCTGCAAGTTTGCACAATTTTTGCCTCGGAGTGTAACTCCTATCTCACTCGATAACAGTATTAGAGTTCACTTGATCATCATTTTCTGGTGCACATGGCATTGCACTGAAGCACCGCCTGCATCCAGTCCAGATATCCCGTGTGTAGATGGGTTGCTATACAGATACATAGATGAGAATACAAACTGAATACATGAGTTTTAAAAATCAATAAACCATAATTAGTAGCTATGATTTCCAGTCACACATGCAGCGTTCCCAAAGAAGATGTTTTTCCCAGACTGCTCTACTGTGATTTAAGGTGCTCCCAGACTTGTCGCTGGCACTCCAAGGTGCTTCCAGACTTGTCTTCAGCACTCCCACGCTTGTCGCCGGCGCTCCCAGATGCTCCCAGATGCTCCCAAAGCTGTCGCTGATGCTCTAAAATGTTTCCAAACCTATCACAATCACTCCCATGGTACTCCTGTACCAGTCATCAGAGATCCCAGTTACTCTGAATGCCAGCCGGAATACCCTCCTAGGGTCTGATACTCTCCTGAAATTGATGCATTGAAGTTTACACTCCACATTCTCTCAGTCACTCCTGGAGGCTTCCAGCAACTGAAATGCATTTTGCTGGTGCATTTTCGACACCTACACCGACACCAACAGCAGAACCCATATTTGGAACGAATACGTAAAATGTACAGCAATCAACGTCACTCCTACTGGAATCACGTGGCATTAGGACTGTATATCACCTTCAGCGGAGTGGTTGACTGGAGGTCAGGACAGTTAAAGCCGACAGCGCATTCAACAATGGAGTTCAGGCATAGGCCCCTGATAGATGTCTACAATGGCATGAGCAGTCGTTTGGGAGGAACTCAAGGCATGGCATAGCTTGGCTTCTGTCTTCTGTCTTCTGTCTTCTGCCTTCTGCCTTCTGTTTTCTGTCTGTTTTTCTGTTACTTAGTGTTTTATGGACAATATAATGCCCTCGAGGAGTGTTTGACCAAGTCATTGTTGTGTATGTCATCATGTGGCTGTTGGTCGGAGCTGGGAGCTACTATATCCACTATGTGTCATCTTAGACTCAGAGTTAATCAATCAATCGTCTTGACAGGGTTGTTACAACATCATCAGTATGAAAGAATATCAATTCAAAAACCGAGAATGTATTGTGACAAATCTGTATACCTTTATTTTAAAAGGTTTGAGGCCCTGATGATGTGAGATTGGGAACGCACTTGGAGGCCATGGCCAATTGAAAACGGACAAATCCAGGAAGACAGTTGTTCTGGATAAGATAATTTCACTGGAAGAGACGACGGTTGCTCAGACTGGATTCATTAGTTTCTTCATAATTGGCGGAATGGAGAGTGTTGCACACAATATGATCCGCCCAAGGATAATAGATGAGATATATAAGTGTGTCTGTGAGCAGGAGACAGTTGATCATGGGATGATACAATTGTTGGTGTATGTAGTACTTAGTATATGTTGTACTTGGTGGACACAGTGCTTGGTATGTGCTGTACTCTGTGGTAACTCATGATCATGGCATGGAGAGATAGAAAAGAATAGCTGGACTCTGTATGTTAAGGTAATGGAAGAGTTGAAGACAAGAAAGAGAGAAAATGACAGGAAATAGGTGAAATGATCATGAGAAACTGCAACTTGAGAGAATGTCATATGTGAGTCATTTTACTATTCCCACAATGGCAGGTATGACTGCTGGTAAGGCAGTTATTATTATGAAACCAAGATCTTCTGAACTGAATGCAGCAAGTGCTACGGCTGACTTCTCATGTTTACTGGTATCCTCCATATCATTCGCATTCACATCCCCCTTCTCTCTTGTCCTCATCCACCACTCTATTATCATCACACAACACAGGGTTAGAAGATCCCTCACTATCTCTGCATGTCATGGTCACAATTAAATACCTAGCAGAGAATACGGCAGATGTACTGTATACAGCATTCACTAGGGATTGTCTATCGTCTCTCGATTCTTACAATGCCAAGTTGGGCTCTGAATTTGACATCAGCTTCCAGCATGCCTCCCTAGCTAGTCGGCCGCCACCAGCCCACTCCCCATGAGAGCTCAAAGGTCAACTGACAGGGTTTGATTCCCACAGTTGCAAGTAAGGAATCTTATAATTACAGTGTCAGCACCCGGCATACCTCCCATTGACCGATTCCAAGAACTCCCCCGATCCTGCTCAACTATGGCCATTAAGGGTATCTCCAAACTCGATCGATAAAGGACCAGCAGATCAACTCTATGTATACTCAAACACGGTCTGCAATTGTATTTCCTAACTGGCTTGAATACGGCCTTGAAGTGCTTATGGTTAAGATTTGAAAGTCGAACACCAAGTTCACTTGATCATCGCCTCCAAGCTTGGGTTATCATTGTTCTAGAAATCATGGCCGAACTTACTGGAATCAATCCTGAATGTGCATCTCCGACTTCACCCAATGTTGATCTCAATGTGCATCACATTGTCTCCATGATGGTGGCCTCCAAGACTATGCTAATGTTCACGCAATGGCCATTTTCAGGTTAATCTCAAATTGCTCCTGTGTTCTGTCTGTAGCCAGTTCAGATATAATGTCGGTAGATAGATACATAGATACAATGATCAGAATACAGACTGAATACATGAGCTTTAAAAGCATTCAATGATGCAGTAGTAGCTATGATATCCAGGAGCACCACCAGCATTTCCAAAGTAGATTTCATTCCCAGACTGCGCAATATTGATTCAAAGTGCTCATCAGTGTAATGCTGACACTTCAAGGCTTGCCACAGCACATTCCACAGCACATCCAATGATTGTCATCACCGCTCCCAGGCTAATTGTCACCACACTCAGGCATATTGTCGCCGCTCCCAGACTTGTTGTTGCTGTATCCTGGGTGGTAGCCCCCATGTCCACGTGCTCCCCTGGATCTCAACAGATTGCATACAGCCATGCTGAATTTTTGGCAACACTTTAATTGGGCACCTTATGGCCACTGCTTCAGTCCATTCAATTCTGGGATTTGGCCACCCTGAGATTCTGGACGGACAACTCTCAGACACTCTCAGAGACTCCCAATGACACAAATAGACTTTCCTGATGTGGGGTTTGTCGGAACTATTTGTGCTCAGTAAGTATATTTAATTTGGAATGATGGTGCAGCGATTTATCTGACCATGTTTCTGGGAGAAACATTGGATGTTTGAATATAGGTATTATCAGTAATGCAAAGTGGAATTAGATAACTCAGTGGCAGCATGCCTGTTGCTGAGTATTGAATAATGATGGAAATCATTGCTGTCAAAAGGCTGTTGAGTTAATTGAATTGATTCAGTTGAAGTTTCTGATGTCATGTAGCCTATATAGAATCTGCCAGCCCTATTCCATAACCCCATGATGATATGCTCTATAAACACTTGGTCTAATACTCTGCCATATTGTTATTAGATCTGTCAAATACAACAATATCGAACAATAAGGCAGCAAACAATCGGGAGACAGTAGTCAAACAGTACCAAATGCTCAACACCTGCCGAATAACTCCAGCTTATGCCATTGACGGTGTTAGTATTGGGCAAATGGCAACACATTGTAGGCAATTGAGCATTCAACATTGGAGATGCTTCTCAGTCACGATCTTGACCTCGGCTTGTAAAAACACGTTGAAATGTTGATTGAATTGTCAGTGATATACAGATACTGCCATCTCATGTTGTGTTACGCCTTTGGTGTTACAGGTATATTTCTGGGAGCTTACTGGATCACTTGATAATGCTAATATGAATCCTCAATCTGGTATCACGAATTATCACTCGGATTTCCGTATGGGATCTACCTTACAGATTAGTGCACCAATTAGTCACATCTCCATTACCTGACCGTTGCATCAATAGATCAACGACAGCGATCAGGCCAAGCACAAGTCAGATGTGTATCATCTTTAGATCGGTAATAGTCATAGGACCTCAATTGACAATAGTCACTCCTTATCGGCAGGAAACTATATTCGTAGTCGCCGAACAAACGACTGTCTACTCATGCTTCAATGGTTCATTCCATGAGCGATGAGGAGTCATCAATATCACACCATTATCGCATCTTGACATATGCAGAGTCATATAAGAGCTAAGTTAGAAACCAATGACCAATACATTGGAATCCCGGTAACCAAATGGACTTATACGAATCAACCCCTATTTTGACCACACCTTCTTGGTCTAGGCATATAGGCATTGGGATTCATATGTTCTGAGTGGCGCAGGATATTCTCCATTCAATTTATGGCCAAACAGCTCAGTTGCAAATTACTGTATATTTGTCTCCAATACAGTGTAGTCACATTGAGAGATCTAGTGTTTACTGTGATTGTTAAACTGTTACGTACCTGGTGGGTATATGAGAGGGCACGCTCACTGGCTCTTGGTGACACAAACCTATTTGTTGATAATCGGCTTCAGATAAGCTTATATCTATACCAGGTATCACAAATAGCAAATGTGTCGCAATACAAGCACATTACATTGATGATGTAGTTAATACTCCTGGGAGTTAGAACTCGACAATCACTGGTAGAAGGCAAGAATGATGAGGCAATTAGGAATGAGAACTCCAAAACAGGCTTTGCCAGTGTGAGGATTGTTAAGAGTGTGGATTGTCTGATATATATCAGCGATACTGGCATGGAGGAAGAATACCGATAACCTACTATCGAATATGCAATCTACATCAAAATTGATGTACAGATAACTAGTGACCCTCTCGACCAGAGGATTAAGCATTAACTTTATTCCCGCTTATTATCAATCAGTTCTGTATCGAAGTCAACAACGATAATTCTCAAGTGAAGTGCAGAGATCTACGTTCATTCTTCAGTTCTATATCACGGATATATCTATCACTCTTTAAACTTGGCTATTTTTAGTAGTTTGGTCAAAGCAAGTCATTGATCAGGATGAGACCAAAAGGATACTTTAGAGTCCGAAGGAACTCCGAGGCGAACCGAATACTGTGGAAGTCCAGAGGATACTATTGCTAGAATACACTTGAGTCGGCACTGCTCACTCTGCTGAGGCGAAACTACTTTGCTGTTCCTTATAAGACAAGTCGATACTTGGAGTTATCGCACTCGAGGACATTCGGTCCAGGGGTATACATGGTGGTTGCAGGGACGATGGTGTTGAATCCGATGGGAGTCTGGGGACCTGCACGATAGTGTGTTAGGTTCAGAGGCTCTTCTTAGTAGGATACTTCTGAGTTGTGTACATCAGTATACTGATAGGGTAAGACAATACTCTTTAGACGATACTATCTCTCGGGGGCAGAGAATGGAGAAGTCACCTTGTTTCCTCGAGTGGTAATCCTTATACACATTCTGAGTGAAGCTTTGTCATTCCTCCCTTTCTCAGTCCGGAAGTCATTAGGGGCTTTTATTGATTAGGACTTACAGTGGATCTCCCGGTGTTACATAATGTACCTGAGGTGATGCTGCTGTAGTCGAGTATTTAGCGGTGGTAGTGTCGGTATTACGATTGGAGTTGCTTCTCACTAGCTACAATGGGAACACAAGACTCTACTTCCAGGTAACTAATCCATCATTGCTTACTCTTGGGACCTCATTCCAATGGGCTGTGAATCCATGAATATAATCTTCAGAATGAAAGAATGGTATTGTCAAAATTGAATGTTTAAGGTTATAGGTACGAACTGTACCTCTTCTAACAAAACTTTGTTATCCTTACAGATGAGGAGTCCATAGACTATGTGGATTCAAAGCTACAACTGGAACTGCTGGTCACTTGAGTTGCTCTAATCACACACGCATTGCAGTCCTCCAGTGGACAAACCACAGTATTCCCCACACGATTTGTGTGTCTACCGATATCTCCTCAGTATCCGTGCTTCATTACCCACTCACGTCTCAGAGACCATCAAAATTCTATCCTCTATGTTGATCTGGATGGCTAGATGCTGGTTGACCTGTTCTTGACCTCTGTTTACATACATGCTGATAAGACCAATGTAGGTCCAAACTCATCCTGCACTGCCACTTAACTGCTCTAATATACAACCAAAATGTGTTTTATCAACATATCTCACTGATGCAGTATTCAAATATCGAAATCGAAATCATTAATGCAGCCATTGCAGCAATTGTACCAATTGTGGTCATTTCAGCCATCGTATCCATTCCAGCGATCCCAGCCATTGTACGCGTTGTACTTATTCCAGCCATCCTAGTGCTTGATGCAGCTATGTATGCAAGGTCATACAGAGGAGATAACAGAGTTCATTTCATAGTTGAATCATTATCTAGAGGCTTTGGGGTGTCCTGTTGCCTGATTTATCCACCATGTATCCGAGAATCTGAGGCTATACTTCTCTGGAGATATGTGACTTCACTAATATCAATTAATTATGATGAAATATGGTTTTTGGAATGTGGCTGCTCTATGGCCTGGAACCTTTGTTGACTAACCTGTCAGGATGATTGATTTGATTAAGTGCAAGTCTTAGATGATATTAAGTCTGTATGGAATCTGCCAGATCGAATGCACAGCTGCATAATGATATACTTACCACAAACTGAATCTCAAATTTAAAACTAGAAATAGTCAGAGCCTGTCTGCTGGGATGGTTATATCTGTTATTACTAACTATGTAGTGGTTGCTGGAAGAACAATTAGATGTTCATAAAGAGAAATTTAAAAGATTAGAGCCAAATAGCAAGCTGTATGGGCCACAACTACAACTTTACAATTAAAACTGGATGAATAACTATAGTGATGTAATAAGTAGGATCTATTACTTTGCAATTGCAGAACATTATCAGTGTTGTCACAATCACCCATCTGCTGACCTTTGCAGAAATTAGAATTGCTGCATCTCCACCCAGGCTTCCATTGTTGTTCAATATTTTAATTGGAGGATATCCTACTGCTTGTTGTACTGAAGGCTTAAATTTTAAAGCAGATACGACTGTTGTCCAATGGTCTGGGGTGGCAGTTTTCATCATTACAGCAGCAGTGAATACAGCCTTGTCACCAGGATATGGGATTATGATTATTCTGGGAACAGCTGCCATTCAATCTTTAACTAAGCTAATATAAGCCACTTCAAATTCAAACTCAATTTGCCATTAGGGAAAGTGTATGTTTGGGTCCACATTGACATTAGGTATAGCAGAATATAAGTATTGAATGTATACACAATCTGTGGCCTATGACCATTTGTTAATATCACATTAAATCTCAAGTGATCTTCAAACTATCTTTCCCTAATTCAAAATTGAATACCTACTATTAGTGCCCATATTGGGGTTATGGCCAATATGTAGGTTGATGATATACTGTAAATGTATCATAATTATATTTATTGCTACAGTTCAGATTATACTGTATACAGTAGGTTAACATAGTGTAAGCTGAATTGATCATGATATTATTAGCAAAGTTGCAGTCTGTGCCAGAGCACAATTGCCGTCCAATATGTTAATCATTAGTGTTATTGAAACTATTACAGTTGGAGTCAATGTCAAAAGAAGTATAACGGTCAGAGTGTGTATAGTTGACAATGAGAGGGTAAGTATTAGAGCTGGGCCAATTGTTAGAAATTAGGCAGTTATCTGACCTAGGGAGATGGTTAGAGTTAGGGTAATTGTCCGAGTTGGAGTGGTTGTCAGAGTTACCATACCTATCCTAGTCAATGTTACACTGTTTGTATCAAGTCTCTGATTTCAGAGTTAAAGTAATATCCTATAATAGATGGACTTGCTTCCAATTTCAGTGCAGCGCTATTATGAAATGCAATGATATTCATGGTAAGAAATATTCCCAAGATCAAGGTAATTGTCAGATGTGAAGTAGTACTGTATGACTTTGGTGTTGCACGTCGCAATCCAAGTCATACCAGCTAATGCCATCATCTGAGATTGTAATAGATCACCAAGGTGCAAACCGGTTTGGAAGACACAACTTGCTTCTTCAACAACTCCGAAGTGCTGTACTACTTGATCCAACAGGATCCAACCCCTCCCAGTCTGGGTGATTGCATAGCAAAGTGCCCTCAGGTGCTCTGAGACTGTATTCAGAAGCTCTTCAATGCTGTTGAAATTGTGAAAAAGAATCCAAAAATATCCAGCACATTGTACAGTTGTCTTCAGAATGCTAGAAAGCTAAGCCAATAGGTTGTTCAAATGGTTGAACTATTGCTACTATTGGTTCCATACCCAAGACTATTCTGATAAACCTTAACCATAATGCTATACTCTCTAGAAGTGATTATTATAATGTTTAAATCAAATAGTACAATGTCATCGGCTTTTTTATTCCTACACACCTTCAGGCATTCCAAGAATTATAATGTGAAGATGGTGTATGCATTCAAATAGTTATTTGAAAGCGATATAATATTAATTCTGTCAGATGGTACATTGTCTGTCATGATGAGTACTGGTCTATCAAATACTCCAACAAGTAGCATATGCATTTTAATAGTCTCTTGGACAACTTGAATGAACTCATAAACACAATTAGCTCAACTTTACAGATATTTGTACAGTGTTTGAATCACCCAGTACATTTATTAGTTTGCAAAAGATATTCCCACTGTTGAGTCTTCATGTATATTATTTAAAAGGTTCATATAATATTTCTTGCTACCAGTTACCGCTGTCATTGGGAGATCTATTCTGGTAAAGCCCAGTGGAAACACAATGCAGAAAAAGTAGAAACTCATCCTTTGAAGCTGTTATACTGGTCAATTTCTTTACTTGCCATATATTGGACCAGTTATTCTGACACATATTTATGATCTGTTGGTTGGCAATAGTTTATGCCACCATGCAGTTTACTCTCAAACTCCTAACTGATGTAGGCCTGGAAATCAGTTCCAGCTAATATAGCTTCTAACTCTGGAGGATACAAACTATATTGTTAATGTGTATATTGCAGTTAAATCCAAGCATCTACTCATGAACTTCTTGTTCACTATCCTGAGTAATTGCTTCGGGGAATAGCAGATAACCCTTGGGTATACTGAATTGTAAAGATGCATCTGGAGCTTATATCAATTTATTATTTCTACAAAGTCTGTAAAGATGCATTTCACCCAAACATTATCCGGGTTTTGAGACTGGGTTCAAAAAATAAACAATGCTAACGAAGTGCAAAATGACCTCTGGGTGAATTTCTGAGGTTATTGGTATTGGACAGTCAGTTAAAATATTAAGCAGAGTAAATATTGAATCTACCTTGTGATACAAGATCTGATGACATCAGCAAAAATGACCTTGCACAATGTATAATTCAGTGAGATGCTGTTTCTGGTACCGTAATCCATAGCATGTTTGACACATCACACAATGAGGTTCTAGAGACCTGTGTGGCGGCTAGATGACTACAATACACATGCGATTATGTGAGCTCAATACTATACATCTTGCTGCATTCAACAAAACTGCCAAATGCACTTTACTGCGTGCTCCCAAGCACTCAAGATGCTCTCAAGCACACTCCCATGCATGCGCTCCAGTCTAGTACTCGCATTTGCTCTCGATGATGCACTCCCAGCCTGCTTAACTGTATGCTTCAGATTAAGTTTATAAAACACTCTCAAGCTAACTCACCTGGACATTATCAAATTCGCTCCCAACTGCACTTCGATGGCACACTCCCAGCTTGCTTGACTGCATGCTCCCGAATCCGCTCTCAAGACAACATTAATCACACTCCTGAGCACACTCCGAAGTACACTCGCTAGAGACAAGACACTCCCAATTTCACCTAACTATCTGCTTCCATGAATGCTCCTGGGTGCTCGATCCAGAGACTTGCTGAGTTGGAGGCGCCAGCCACTGGAAGGCAGGTGGTGGGAAGTGGCTGGTGGCGACCAATTTCATGATATTGGATGATATTATTGTCTAAGCCTTGTTTTCAGCACAATAAGGTCTCACAATGCCTTACAGTCTTGGTGTTGACAATTCCAGCCTGACATTCTGCAGGAAAGATAGACAATTGGATCCCGGAGAGACCAGATCTACAACTCAGATTGCCTGTCAAATTATCTACTCGCTTCCCACCGACACTGGGCATATGCGTGCGTATTCGGAGCCAATCATGACTATGGCAATGGTAATCATAGCGATGATCACAATATTGGTAATGGCAATGATGATGGTGTTGGTGATGGTGATTATGGAATCAGAAGCACTTAGACAAGTAGGTTGACTATGGCAACATTAGCATCAAAGCTTCCACAGACTTAGAACCTTGTAGTAGCCAAAGCTTCCACAGACTTAGTGTGTTCTAGTAGCCAAAGCTTTCACAGACTCGGCGCGATCTATTAGCCAAAGCTTCTACAGACTCAGGGTTTTCGATCAGCTAACAGCTTCCCAAGGAAAACTGTACTCCTCTTTATGCAAGGCTCTCTCAAGAGGGCTCCCAAGCAGACTTTCAAAAATGCTCCCCAGCAGGCTCTTAAGCAGACTCACAGGCTGGCTCTCCAGCAGGCTCACAAGCGGACGCTTCGCAAAAGTGTACATTACTGGTTAAGCTGCAAACACTGCAGGCAGCGAAGACATATATAGGTCCATCTTCTGCCACCAGCTGTATATAGTTTCATAGACCCACATGTACATCTCTATGAATGGACCGTAGATGACAATAGGCTACATATCATATAGCCGTCCATGGGAAGCTTGCTATGAGCTGTGTTTGTGTGCATGTGTGCATTGCACAGTCTATAGTGGAGTCGCACTTTTGCCGATGGGTGTTTGCCCTAAACCATCAAGACCAGTCCACACATCATCATTATTAAGTATATATCAAATGCCATTTACTTTATTATGCAATTGACATGCCTCTTCTGCATTGCTCAGATGTAGGCACAGAGTACTATTGTTACTACAATTGTTATCAGAATCCATTCACTGAAACAGCTCAGATATTTGCCACTCCTAATATATTTCTGAATATCCAAACAGTATTGTATATTGTTCGATGTTTTCAAAGCTCTTCTGAATGGCAATTGTCACACATGTAGCATCACACTCCATGAAGCAGATAGAAAATTTCTTTTCGAACACCTTCTACTCAAGTGTCGTATTATCATATTACTCTCTTGTAAGCCAGGCAGGAATTCAGTCAGTATCAGTAACTATCTAGATCATCATTACAGTTTCAGTATCCAATATATGGATCTGACATTGCATACTGTAGTCCACAATTATAATAACTATTCAATAAACAACTTTATCAGCTGTATATTTATTGCCTTTATGTAATGTTTTTGCCCAATATGCTGTAAGAGCTAGTTTGCTGAGATCTGACTCTCTGCCACTGTTGTCATCAATAAGATTGGAATAATTTGTTGAAATGCTCATATTTAGCCATTGTTATCATTGGGATTTCAAGCTCTAGTTATACAGTTGCCTTCTGGCAATCTGTATCTGACTATTTGGTTGCTGTATATTGGACTCTATTCTGACATATTAGTAGTTGGCTAATATTTATTGTAGCAATCCTTCTAGCCTTATCAACATGGATCTCCATTGGACTACACATTTTTTTAATCATTTGTTTTAACACCTAATGGGATTCAGGCACCAACTATTTATCCATATTGGCCCGAACAGACTTGAACATATTCTGTTCTTGACAAATACCAGTCTTCGGGTAAAATCAGCTGAGTACATCATCCAGAACATTGAGATATAAGCTAGGGTGATTTCGTTGGCTAAGAAGTAGTGAGAATTGGCATAATACATGCACTGCTTTCATCAAAATTATTTCAGAGCTAATGTCTGGCCGACTTTACCCATTACCATGGGAAAGGACAAGATGTATAGTGCAATGCGCTGCTAGTATTCTGATAATTTCTCAGACAACACTTGTCTACAAAGTATAGGTTTTCAGTAAATATAATCGTATAGAATAGTGTTAGAGGCAGGGATATTCAGGAATTAATATATATTGAATATCTATTTTTAATATGTCAGCAGACAGTTTATAAAGTTCTTTACTAACCACAGGAATAGCTAAGGCAATACATCAAACTTTCTAAGCTGACAGTTGTTGTTGTAGAGAGGGTATTGCCAGAACTGGTTATAGATTCAGGCAAGACAAAGATTGTATAAGGCATCATGATTTGTATACTTCTGAAGCCCTAAGTGAGTATGTTGAACATGTGAGTATTACGGTAGTTGAAATGTGGAATACCCAATCACTATACCTCTGGGAATTGTACACATTTGCTATTAGTACTCAGAGAGTTGAGTAACTATAACTTAATGTAAATTATCCGCAATCTGTGTAGCCACTGGAGGTTACCATTATCTCCGTAATCTATCAGTACAGTTCAATATCAAGGGGGGACAATATATGTCCAGTTTGGTCTGAGCGGATGGTACGGTTGGAATAGAACTTTGCAATAATTGATTGATGATTTTAGTCACTACCAGGAGGCAGGGAATCATCCGAACAACAACTTGAGTGACTGTTGCTGATGCTCATTTGATTACTAATCAAATGAAATCAATTGTGCAAAACTGGGTCGAAGAAAGCTAATCCCCACAATTGTAGGTCAATGGAGTTGTAATGTATTCAGATATGACTAACACAATAACGACCTAAGAAACAATTCCATCCAGCATAACCCAGTATTGAATACACATATTGCTGTTGCTGTATGTATGCTGACATGCGATACGTGTGAAATTGACTGGTTCAAAGTCTGGATTTAACTTAAACTGATGATATACTTTAAAGAAATATTAATGAATTGAAATATTATTGCATAATAATGTTTGATAAATATGAAAAGTATCATCACCTCAACAATTGGTGGCTAGGCTGAGATTAACTTTAGATAGACGCTGTCAAAGAGAATCTGCTGATTTAAACTATCTGGTTATAATATTGTGCAATCCATACCTGAGATGTTGATCTAAGCAGACATTCATTTGCTGGCTAAATGACTGAGTCTGATAAAGGTGATATTTAGATTGACAAGAACATTATCGATTTCATCGTTTTGAGTCCTGGCAATTTTCGTTGTGTAATACAGTTGCTATTCCATACACTTTTCTCCTCTCTTTTGCACTTAGCAACAATCAAATATGACTTTGTCTGTGTTAGCTCAGGGGTACTTGACCAATCAAATAGCTAGGAGATACTGGTTTATTTGCTGGGATTGCCATTAGCTTGTGGTGTGCAAGGTATACTTTCCATAGATAGGTTATTACTGGATATGATGGCTGATAACTAATCAGGTGCCTCTACTGAAGATCAGCATTAATGGCTCAGAGTGACCATTGCTCACAAATGGTAAAATCTTTTTCAGTAATAATACATCATTCTACCTGATTGGGTAATACTGCTGATAGTGAACCTCAAATCAGTTCTTGTGAAATACATCATATAGCAAGAGTGAGTATCAAACATATTTATTGGAAATAATGTATATTGTTGAGCAATGTTAAGTATACAGATTGTGATATATTCTGAGCATGCATCAGTGGGTAATGGTTTGTATCTGGTTTTGTGAATGAGGGATATCTGTTTGAAAACAAGCTAACTTGGATTGGAATATCATGTTTGCAGCATCATAGTATACAAGACAATGTACTGTATAGGTTAAAGAAAGTTATAAAATCATCAGCATTGTTAATTAAATGGAATATATATGATCCTTTGAAAGGTGAGCTGCTGTCCAATATTACACTTTACCAGTTCGACAAAATAACAAGCAATCCAGATTTTATGTGATTATCATATGTTTTTCACAAGAAGATTTCATGAGATAAAGCTGAATTGAAACTCAACAGTTTGTAAATATGTAAAGTGCTATAAAAGTCATTTGGGCTACTAAAGGCTACTGCTACCTCTGATATTCTCAACTATCAACAGATACAACCTACCTTTCATAATATTTCAGTATGCATTTGCAACTATCTGTTTTAGAAATGGTATTCATGAAACAATCTCCATCAAATTCAGTCTGTATGGCTGCACTGGGTGGTATTCTTGGGTCGCAATACCATCCAGATGACAATTTGGTACTATCTGATAATAATACTTGAAATCCACCTAATACTGCAAGTCAGTATGAGTACACTGCAATCAATTTTCTTTCCAATGTATGTATAGATACCCTTCTTTACAGCAATCATGTCCAGAAACTTCCCAATTCTGCCTCCATTTCCTATTGGACACAATTGCAAGCTTTGAACCAAGTATGGGTGCATTCACAAGATTTCTAACTCATAGGCCACCTTTGCAAAAATGTGAATTCCCCCAAGACATTTATGGTTGGTCTCAAATGATCATTACGCAACTGTTTGGAGGGGAGTACAACTGAGCTCCAGCAGTACCCAGAGTGCTCTCAGTACTGCCGGCGCACAATCCAGTGATTTGGCTGGCATATTTTCGCTCCAATATTCCATAACCTCCTTCCAGCACACACAAGGGAATCTTTTTAACCCTCCAATGGTCAAGATTGTATAGAGCAGAAACATTGTGGAATACTAAAATTGTAGTTATTACTGACATCTCCTTACTACCAGAACTTTTCTATCACAAATATCATGCAGAAGAACAGAGTATTGATCATTTTACCCTTGGTGTAGCTATTAACTATTCTTGAATCAACTGGCCAAAGTGATTACTGTGCTGTACTTTGAAACCTTTGATGAGTGGAACAAATTATAGGTGGCAATGTGTCTCTAGACTACTGATTGACACTTTCTGTAAAGATATAATCAGTTTGAAATTGTTGTAAAAAGGACTCCCACACTGGATAAAAGTAGCTGCCGATTATTTGATGTCAATCCAGAACTGACTGTGATTACACACTTTTGAATATCCAGGATGGATTACATCACATTGAATAGAGCTGTTTTTGAAAATATATTCTAGCAATGTTTGTAGAGTGAGAAAGAAGATATGGTAATACAATAAGAGACTTAAATGTGATACAGAAGAGTGCTGGGCCAGCAATGTGAGAAGTAACCTCACTATATTATGCAATACCATATTCATGTTTATAATATACTGGGTGCTGAATGACGATGGTTACTACACATCCCACCAACATCTCCCAGCCTTGTATATAGATTTGATGTACTTGCAGAAGGTTATTGCTTCAATTGAAATATTTGTTGCCTCAATCAGAAATACAATCTGAAAGTAATGTATAGGTATATCTTCAAGCTGGGATAATTGATCATAGAGTATATGGGAATATACTCACCCATGCATACGACGATTGAATCCACATATAGCCAGATTTTGCATAGCTGTTGCATTTCAAATACCTTCAAGTTGAAAGTGGAATCTAATTTGAAACAGGTATTGGTATAATTGAAGGTGGCAACTGAGAAGCAGAGTTAAGACCATGTAATTAGGCAGGCTAAGTGAATCACTGCGTACCATGTGAATTCAATATATATCCAGCTTATAATCAGCAAACTGACATTTTGGAGTCAACTGAAGAGAATCCTGTGATGGAGGTCAAGGAAGACTTTTCAAAACTGATCTTTTGCAGTTTTCATGTAAGGTTTTTGGTGAAAGAATTAAATTGATTATGGTCCATATGTCTGAATTAGTTCCAATACTGGTTTGTGGAATACTTAATGGTGGAGTGGATTTCACATACTCTGAATAATAAGCCCACATGGTAAACTTTAATCTGAACATCACAATGACATCACAGAGAAAGAACGAAGATAATGCAATCTCATAATGGAGGTCTCACACCAATTTGATGGCAAGGAGGTTCATGATTGGACTAGTTCATAAGCAAAATGTATATTAGACGCCGGGAGCATCCAGCATTGGCCGAGAGAATTTAAAGCGTAAACTTAGTCAGATCAATTTCAGCAGTGTATCAGACCTTAGGAGGGTATTCTAGCTGGCCAACAGGGTAAAGAGATCTCTGATAATTGGTATGGGAGTAATGGGATCTCTGAGAACTGGTACAGGAGTACCATGGGGGTGATGTTAATCAGTTACAAAACACATTGGAGTGCTGAAGACAAGCCTGGGAGTGCTAACCACAAGCCTGGGAGTGCCGGCAACAAGTCGGGGAGTACTGATGAGAAGCCTGGCAGCACCGGGAATAGGCCTGGGAGGACCTCAAATCACTGAAGAGAAGTCTAAGAAAATGAATAATCTGTTTGGGAATGCTGCAGGTGCACCAGCAAATCATAGTGATTACTTAGTATTCAACGATTTTTAAAACTTATATATTCAGTTCGCATTCTGATCTATGTATCAGTATATCAATTTATCTATATAGCTACCACATCTACACATGGTATATTTGGTCAGGCAGCTGGCAGCGCTTGAGAGCAATTTGAGGTGCACATAGAGATGATGATCCAGTAAATGCACAGAGGCACTCGGAGGCCATGATTGAGTATTGTTGGAGATGCACTTGGAGTCCGCAATCGAGTGCTTTTTGAGATGATCTTGGAGGCCGAGATTGAGTCAACTTTAACATGCACTTGGAAGCCACAATGGAAGCAGTTTGGAGATGCATTTGAAGGCTGAGATCGAGTGGACTGAGAGATGCTCTTGGAGGCCACAATCGAGTGAGTCCGGATATTGACTCGGAAGGTGAGATGAAGTGAACTCAGCGATTCAGTTGGAAGTTGTAATCATGAAAGTTTGATGATGAACTTGGTTACAATGATCATGCAACCTTGGAGGCTCTGATCGAGTGGGATTGAAGTCTCACATGGAAGCCATGATAGCATGAACGTGAAGTCCATGATGCAGTGAGTTGGGAGATGCACTTGGAGATCATGATCAAGTGAGATTGGAGGATGACTTGGAGGCCATTGATGGGAGGTGTACTGGGCACTCAGACTCTACTCATAGGTTAGTTACAGTTACTTGCAACCATGGGATTGTGATAAGGTAACTTTACCTTAGAGCTGCCATGAGAGCAGGCTGGTGGCAGTAGATCATGTAAAAAGGCATGCCAGAAACCGCAGCAACATTCAGGGGTCAAGTCATAATCATGAGAATGAAGGGAAGTCAGAAAATTTTGGTTTCATACTGAGCCTTGGCAGATTGCATCATCAGCTGGCTGTTGGTTAGGGCTGGCAGCTACTATATTTGCCACATGTCATCATAGACTTAGACTCAATAAATCAATTGGCTCAACAGGTTTGTCCCAACATGTTATAAGCCCAGATACAACCATGATCTAGACTCCATGTTCCACAACTACCAGGTGGGGAGATAAATTTCAATTTCGGAAGATTCATATGACAGAGGAAGCAGCATCTCGGATGAATTTCAAACACATTCAGGATCAAAACACCCTATGGACTCAGGTTAAGAATTCAATGATGCAAAGGACTCAGATGACTGCTCTTGATGGGATCTCACATTCAACCACCCAGAGGGCTGTGATGGCCACAGGGTAGAAATCTATTGGTAGGCAACATTTCAGCAACAGAACAACATGTTAACAAGACATGTTCAGGATAGGTACGGAGAGCAGTATGGCTTGAGGTTGCGTCAACATTGTATCAACACCCACTGAGCAGCTCGGATCGACACCCTCAGAGGTGTTCGGGTCAATATTGGTATCATCTGGATGTGTTCAGGTGAATATCAGCATCATGAGGATCTGTTCAAAACGATTTCATAACACGTTAACTGGCTGCCAGCCAAGCAGATTGACACACAGTATCATTTCGATAGTCTATGAGAAGTGGGCGGGAAATGGGCCGCAGATGTTTGAGAGATGTCAGCAGGGACACACAAAATCCCTGATGAGTAGTGTGGTTATTCCGCCAGAGGAACCTCATGGGTATAAAATTTGTGACAACAGACTCGAGAGAGAGGTGGAGGCAATTGTGGTTATGAATCCACGAAGTCTGTAGACTCCTCTACTGTGAGAACCCGGAAGCATTTCAAGGAGCTGTGCAATGTGTATCTTCCATCCAAACCATCAATGATGGCAACCTCATTTCTCAACCAGGAAGGCCACTTAGGGGAATCCACAATCAATAGGTAGGAGTTAATTCCGACTAGCTGAGACGGAAGAGTAACGTTTGGAGAAGAGTCACCAATTTGAAATACAGTTATGGGAAAGCATCTCCAATTTCGGCACTGATACGAACACCAACACATACTCGACTACATGACCATCTGCAGCTGAATTCCCTGCGATCGGCACTGCCAATTGGTTTGTCAAGCGGAAGTCAATATTGCCACGGAGAAGTGTCTCCAATTTCAATAATGACACAGACACACCTTCACATAAATACAAACATATCTACCACCGGATACAAGGTTATGACCACTTGAGTTTAAAGGAAACCATTGATCAAAACTTCCACAGTGTTTGTCTCGCGGAAGTCAATATCGCCATGGAGCCGTGTGTCCAATTTTAATGCTGATAGCAAAACACATCATGGGGACCGTGAGGCTGCATAATAAAATGAATGATTCTCCAGCTGGTTGGAGCAATATCTTTGATACATATCATCCACTCCATAACAACAATGACAGAACCAATCACGATACAACAGGACTCGATGTCACCATTGGAGGAGTGGTCAACTGGAAATCAACACAATTGCAGCTGACAGCACAATCGACTACTGAGCTTACAAATTGGCCATGATTGATGCCACCAATGGCATGAGTGGGAGAATGGTCATTTGAGAGGAGCTCAGAGCGTGGTACAGTTTGGCTTCTGTCTTCTAAATGTTTTCTGTCTGTTTTGGCTATGGCTTAGTGTCTGACAGACCTGATAATACCCTGGAGGAGTGTTAGGCCGAGTCTCTGTTGAGTACATTATCATGTCGCTTTGGGTTAGAGCTGGCAGCTAATATACAGGCTCCATGTCATCATAGACATAGATTCCATTAATCAATCATTTTGACACGTTCGTCACAATGCGTGGGTGTATAATGTATTCTGTGTACGCTATATTTGGTGTATGCTGTATTTGGTGTATACTGTACCCGGTGTATACTGTACTCAGTGTATGCTATACAGAGTGTTAACTTATGATTTTGGCATGGAGAGATAGAGACAGAGGATATAGTTTTGTATTTGGCGATAGTGGTAGAGTTGGGGATGAAAATGAGAGATGGGGGATGAAGATGCAAATGACATGGAGCACATGAGCAGATATGAGAAATCAAGGGTATGACTTGCATAATTCGGTTTGGAAGACCTGGTATTGGTGTTACAGCCCACCAGATTGTAACTCGTGCCTGCCATATCAGGGATGGTAAGTTGAATTGCGTACAAATTTCTCTAAGTTCCAGTTTCTCATGATAATGTCCCCCATCACCTCTCATCTCTGTCTTTGTTGTCCTCAACTCAACCTTCCCCTGAAGACACCAAGTTGGATTATTCTACTCAATCATTCCATGCCATGATCATGAGTGAACACAGACTACAGCATACACTGAGTACTGCATATCCCAAGACTTACTGTCTCCCGCTCTCTGCCAGTCTTATCTCTCATCTGTCTGTTGAGGTTGTTGTACCCAATGCTCAACATTCCCTCCTGTATGAGTCAACAAATGAATACAGTCTCAGCTCCCATTATGCCTCCGCTCTGATCCATTGTCTCCAGATCTCCCGGTCCCAAGTACTACTCTAATATGGATTGATGATACCCTCTGAGTGCGTCTCCAAACGTGCTTGAGTACAGCCTCAAAAATCTCTGAGTTTACTCCATCTTGGCTGCCAAGCGTATCCCCAAACTAGCTCGATCAGGGCCTCCAATTGCATCCCTGACTTTATTCGATTATGGCATCCAAGTTCCTCTCCAAACTTTGTTGTCTAAAGCCTTAAAGGATATCTTTGTGTACACTCGACCTCCACCTCCAAGGTCATCACCAAATGCGCTCAATCATGGCCCACAAGTACAGGCCTTGCTTTACACAATCAGGGTGTGGTGAAACAGCGAACCTATCTTGTCGTCCAAAGGGAATTCCTGAGACAGAGGGGTTCTACCTCAAGCAGTATAAACAGAGAGAGAGTTAGAGGACATGAAGAGGTACCCAGCCATGAGGAACTGTACAAACGGCATGGATCAATCAATGCTCAGCAAGAGTACGTGACAAACAACACAAAATGCACACATCTATGAAAGCTGTGTTCGAGTGTGTCGGAGAATGCGCTGGGAACGAGAGAGGGTGTTTATTTCATACAATGAGATGATGTTTACATACTTCCCTGTATCAGTCAACGCTCCCCCACAAGCTGGTCACCTAGTCTGTCTGCATTTTAACTCTGTCGCTGTATGCTCCCTGCCAGCATGCTGTAACGGCATGGCTGCACGTTACGTGTCCAGGGCCGGGTAACACCAGCTTTATATATAGTCGGCTCGCCACGAGCCTTAGATCTCTAGCGATAATCTTACTTTAGGTACCTTATACTACTCTACAATATTGACATCCACGTTTGGAACCGTATCTACTGATATACCTTCCTACGAGGCCATATACGGGCGTATGCCTGAACACTATTATCGCTCTACAATTACTGATACGTTTCGCATACGGGATTTCATGACTTACCCCTTTCCGACGCGTCATGACACGCAATTTAGACGCGGATATCCTCCAGATTTGAGAGCACTGATTGCATCAGCGAAGTGTCTAGATATGTCTATTGATTTGAGGTTAACGGTAACAGAGACGATCTCGTGCAGATTCCAGTGGCCAATCGTCCAGAGACGCGTCGCGACACCTAAGAAGGAGAAATCATATGGACTTCAGATCTATGAATCGCAGATGCAAAGAGGCATGAATTACCCACCCAATAGAGACTAATTGTAGCAGAGTCAATTCCGAGTTGATTCCTGAGGCAAACCAGTGGGGAGACGTGTCAGCGACCAAGTCAGTCGAAGTCCATTTCAATGGATTCATACGAGAACTCGAAGGCTATCAGTCATGGCATCAATAAGATTCTATAAGGTATCTTCCAATTGAGTCAATTGACGATTCCAGGGACGATTCCCGAGCCAAAGCGTCCATAACAGTCGCATTACCGGCAATCCCCAAGATGGCCCTTCTCGGGAGATTTCTTCAATCCTCATCCGACGAATGCAATCGCATGCGCACTATCGAGACGACACAGGCCATAATGGTACACCCATGTGCACCTATGATTATATTCCTCGGAGCCGAGCGAAGCTGCGAAGAGCGTAAACAGGCACATACCTCGAACGAAGTGCACCTAAGCGGGCTCAAGGCTGATTTATGCGATACGCCGGATTCACATCTAGCGATGGCACCAATGGTAGTTCCAATCGCGATTACCTTCTACACGACTTGTTGGAGTCCTCCACGTTACTGATGATGTTAGGAGTTTACTGCAGCGGCTACGAATGTCTTATGCAATGATACAACTTTGAATACTGATTTCTTTCGTCTATTGATGGGCAGAGTTAAAGATAGTGGAGCAGCGATCACAGATCATGTGGTAGCACTGAATGGGAAGTATAATAACCCCGAGAGTTCTAAAGTGGCTAGCAGGTACGATTGGCGATTACAATTGTCAATTATCACTATCGGCACGTGATTGGAGGACTGAATCGGATCGTTGTGTGAGAGAGCCACCTGCGCCAACTCTATTCAATTTCAACAAACATACACCAATGAGCGAATAGGGATGTGTGCTCATACGATGGCATACGAAGAGGGTTGTTAGGAATACAATGGAGATATTTATTTGTAGCCGGGATTCTCAGGATCCACGGGGCTACCGGATGGACAGTCTGGGTACTCTCAGCAGACCAGCGGATTCAACATGTATTAAAGGCGCACGGAGGTTCAATTGATGTGTCGTATCCCCACGTGGGAATGGACAGTATTTGGTTGTCAGACAGTCCCAATTGGGTGTGACAAGTATGTGATTCGCTCAGTGAGCTTATTCGTACACATGGTGGCAGCCGCGGTGGACGCACTGTGTGAGCTGGAGATTGAGTTTGGATTGGCTTGGTACAACTCCAAGAATCCTAGGGTCAACTTGCAAAGCATTCGACTCTTGGCTCTGCAACCCCAGGGTGAGCGGAAGCGGTGGCAGTGGACCAGGCAGGTCATCAGGTATGCCCCGGGAATGTACCTGGATCATGGCTAGGGAGGAGACTTGTTCCGAAGGAGGTGGCGGTGATCTGGATATTGCAATACTTGGAGCCAATGCCTTTGACGATCAACTGGCCAGTGAGGAGGTCGTTTGGACGTTCTTCCTAAGAGTGGGAGTTCGTATAGGGCTGCTGGGAGTGACCGTGGAAAGCATCTCTAGTGGTGAGATAGGCACCAGGCACTGGACAGGCGAGCAGGGAGCAGCGGCGGTAGTTGCGGCAGATAAGTGTACCAACAATGCGGACCTTGAATGACTGCTACCGGCTAGCTGAGACCCGAAGGGAGTACTGGACGGCAGGGCATGGCCCTATTGAGGCGAACCGTTTTAAATCCGGGCTCCTGGATAATCCTTCATACCGCTCCATACCTAGTACAAATTGAGGACTAACGTTTGCAGAAGGAGCCGGCGCGACGACAAAGATGGTGCCTACAGATAATGGAGAACTTATACCAGCCATGTACAGAGATGTCGTGGACGTATTCAGCAAAGCCTACGCGGAGACACTCCCGCCGCGTCGGTCAATTGACCATGCAATTGACTTGGACCCGGGCTACAATTTGCCATATAGGCGGATTACAATTAGGCGGAGTTGAGGTGGACGAAGTTTTGAGTTCAGTTGAGTTGAGCTAAAAGTGGTATTCATGCAATTGCGTGGATTAAGATCACGTGCTCAAGAGCCGGAACATGGATTTGGATTTGGACTTGAGGATCCCATGCCATATGGACGGATCCATGAGTTGGTATTTTCTTACGATGGATGACATGTCACTGAATTATGGGAGTGCAATGAAGAGCCAATGACAGCCGTTGTTGCGCGGAAGACGGACATTATGGAGGTTAGTAAATATGATCTTTAGAGGGCTTACAGAGCTACAGGAGCAGTCACGGAATGCGGCCCATACCAGTGCAATTATGCACAAGGTGGATTCGAATGGCTGGAACCAACTGGATCACAGCAGGAGATGGATCGTGGACGGGGATGGATCGCGGCCAGAGAGGGATTGCGGCAGGGGATGAATGACTAGCGACGGACCGAGTTCGGAGATGAATCGTGGCCGGATATAGATTGTGACTGGATATGGATGCATGACCGGAGGTTGATGACAGGAGGTGGATGACAGGAGATGGATCTCAGGAGACGGATCACAGGAGACGGATGACAATCAATCTCCTTTCCTATATCAAGCTAGGAAGTTACAATCGAGTGCAGATATGCAGACCTACGATTTACCGGCGGCATGGCTCTACCGACTACATGCCCCAGTTCAAATGCCGAATACGATCCTGAATCAATCCCAAGTCACACAGGTACAATGCCGATACCGTACAAGCCGTTCGAGATTAATCTTTGGCGGAGCAACTATCTTTAAAGAGGGTGATGACAGTGCCGGATTCCCAACAACCCATACCGCGAACAATTACCATACTGGATGTGCAGGAACGATGCACTGAAATGCTTTCACCAATTGCGTAGGCAAGCAGTGGCAAATTCACATGGAGAAGAAGCAACAATTGTACTCCGAGAACCGCGAAAAGTGCACACAGAGAAGTGATGGCAAACGCACCTACAGATGAATCAAGGAGCCGCATGCAGCAGTTACAAACCCGGATGAGATTCCGACTCAATCTCGGCGATCCCGACTCAGTCTCAGCGATCCCCACTCAGTCTCGGCAAACCCCACCCAGTCCCGGCGATCCCAACTCAGTTTCAACAATCCCGAGATACACAGCTGCTACTGGAAATCAACTTCAGAACCAAGCCTAATCAACCGATATGGCACCCGAAGAAGCCATAATGGATTAGTTGTCTGCAGAGCTACAATATACAAAAGGGGGATGACCGTACCGGAACCAAAATCAACCCTTACTGCAAGCAATCACCGCACCGGAAGTGCTGGGAGGAAGTACCTTGGAGCGCACTTACCGGCGGAGAATCACAGCTGGAGATTAGTCGATGAGATATGGATACCCAAACAAGCGACAGCAAGCACACCTGGAGATGGAGCAGAAAGCATACCTGGAGGAAAGTCGGCGAGCACACCCAGCAATTAGAGATCATAAGTGCACCGAGCACAGGGTGGATGTCAAGTGTACCGACTAGTGCACTGACTTTGAGGATGATCAGTGCAACTACAGGAGCACCGGAGCGATGATGAGAAGACCAAGCGAGTTTGAGCTATGCCGAACAAGTGAATTTATGTCTACCGAAGCATTTCTGAACGAGACCGAAAATGATCTCCGAACGTATCAAATAGTCTACCAAACGGCCTCGCGAGAGACAGTCACCGAATGGCATCATGAGAGACAGTTGAGACAACTACTGAGAGATGATGACTCCAAATTGGGATTGAATAATAGGATGATCGGGAGCCCTCTACAGAAGGCACCAACTGGGATGTTTACCAAAGGGCTTACCGAAATGAATGCTGAATGTCTATACTGGAGGCCTCTACCCTGCTTGGCCGATGCTGAAGGAGGATGAATATAACTACTGACGGGCACCGTGTGAGAGCCACCGGCTGGAAGGGATGATCTCAGATACATCAAGACTGGCCGACTAAGCTATGCACGAGGGCTCGGGAGAGCGCAAACGTGCCTGAATACATATGTGGTATGAATGACCATTTGTTGAGAAGCTTAGGAGATAGATATGAGGTCATATATGATTGACCATCACCGACGGCTATGATACCGAGAGTAAAACCAAAATCGATGCCGAGAAGTCAAGCCCACTTCACCGGTGCTGACTGAGCGCGAATGACTACCAAAGCAGCGTCCAAAGCAGCAACAATGGTCACTGATGGGCTGGGCCTGCGAAGTTCACGAGGTATTGGGAGAACTCGAGTGCTAGCGCACTTGGAAGTATAGTGAGTATGACCGGTTACTGGGATGCTTTCAAGTTAAATATACCGATGCGATGGCGATGGCGATGATGATGATGAGCAGTGAGCGGAAGCCACCACCGATGCCGCTGATTCAAGACGAGGCTCATACTCTGATTGGACATTTCACCGAGATTACAGTGTCTAATTCCGACAATGACCTACACTTGGTGCGAGTTACGAGTGCGAGATTGGATGGTCGGATGCAGGACTTTCCAGAAGTGGAGATATGGAGAACAGTGTCACTTTGGATGTTCCTTCTTTCTCTTCTCATCTCTTTACTTGTTTACTTGTTTACTTGTTTACTTCTTTGGATCTCGGCCTGGTACAAATGGCGTCGGCACAGGGTTTTACCACCTCCGGAGACAAGTTAAGTGGAGGTGGAGTTTCCCTGTGCGCCGGATCCGCCGAATGGCTACCATACGGTACTGATCGGTTGTGGGACTTATCGGTTCGTACATTTGCATACGTTGAACTGTTGTTTGGTTGTTTTCTTTCTACTCTTGTACGGGTTTATGCAGCCCAGGGGGTCTGCACATAAAGAGGGGGATAATATAACGGCACGGCTGCACATTACGTGTCTAGGGCCGGGTAACACCAGCTTCATATATAGTCGGCTCGCAACGAGCCTTAGATCTCTAGCGATAATTTTACTTTAACTACCTTATACCACTCTACACTATTGACATCTACGTGTGCAACTGTATGTACTGTTATACCTTCCTACGAGGCCATACACAGACGTATGCCTTTACACTTGCCCTGCCACACAGAATGGTGTTGGTGGTGGTGGTGGTAATGGTGATGGTGATGGTAATGGTGGTGGTGGTGGTGGCGGTGGTGGTGAGAAATGGATTTTCTTGCCATGATGGCCTCCAAGTGCATTTTGAAGTTCACTCAATCAGCAGCTCCAGGTGGATCTCCGATTATGCTTGAGTACCATCTGCTGCCAGATCAACTGTATGTGTATGTAAAGAGAGACTTAGATACAGAATCCATGCCATATAATGATGTAGCAAAGCATGTAACTGTAACAAAAACAAGTATGATAGACAAAATGCCTGGCGGTTATGGAACAGTATGATCAACGGCAGTGAGAATCCGATGTCATGTCACAAGCAGACCTGCGCAGTCGTTTCAGCTTCTCTTGAAGTCTCCCACAGACCTGCCCAGAGGTTTCTTCTTCTTCAAAATTTGGCTATTCTATAAGTCAATATTGGAGCATCCTGAATGCTCCACTATAACTGCAGCTGCTTTCAAGAGCATCTGAGAGTAATTCTGAAGAGTCTGAGAGCAGTTTGTAAAGCCCCAAGGGTGCCTGGAAGCAGCTGGATACTTTTCGAAGCACTGGTGAGGTCGACTAGAGTGTCTGGGCGGATTCACTGTACCTGCTGGGCGGATTTACATTTGGCTGATTCAGTGTCGCAGTGTTGAGCAAAGTTCCAATGTAACAAAAAATTAATGTTAATATGAGTTGCTTGATGAAGTTGTAAAGCAGCTGAATGGCAGTCTGCTGTAGCACTGGAATGGTGACGCAGTATCTAGAATGAAGTATTCACTTACCCTTCTCCCTGGAACAAAACTTGTAGCATGCCAGATATGGATAATGTGGTTTACCAGGTGGAATTGGGTTCACAATTCACATGTGCCAGATGTATTGGTAACAGACAAAATAGATCTTTGTGAGACTTTTACCTCTGTGAAAGCAGCTATGATATGCACAATGTTGACTGGAAACATTGTAGTGGGAGTGCCACTGTCAATTTTGTGAGCGAATACACTTGACAAATGTGTTAAAATGGCTGAAAACAATTTTGCAAGCATTATTCATCATGAAAGAGAGTGGTGAGCAGTGCAGAAAATGAATGCAGCAGACTGATTTCTTTCAGAAATGTAGACAACTGGACTTTGGGTGTATCCTATACTAACTGCTGCAGAGGTCCGAAATTCTGTTTCTTACCACCAATGTCAATAGGTTTGGCATATAAAGATGCAGGAACAATCCAGATACTCTCCGCTAGTGTTAGCAACGGTTCCGGATTGTCATTTTGGGTCCAGGTCCGGGTCCAAACCGAACCGAACCGTTGCCAAATTGGCGATCCGGGTCGTCAATTAACCCGAACTGCCCACTCGGATACAGTTCCATAGTAAACTCTCAACCAGTTTGAATTGGGCGGGTTGTCAGTGGGTTGCCCAGCAGGCCCATCTATAGATTCATATAAGGCGTTTGGATTGGCCATGTGTTAATAGTATCTTATCAAAATTGCGTTTACAGCAACCTACAATGTGCTTTTGCTTCTTGAGCAGTTGGCAATATCGATTAATATGGTATCTGTGTTTCACCTTCGATATATGGTATTTTTACCTAGCAAGGCAGCCAATAATACTGATATTCACGCGAAGATCTGCGCGATGCCTTGATTACGAAATATGCAAGTCCTAAAACTGTTGACGCTCCGTTGACGATCATTTTCAGGATGCCGCAGGGAGCATGTCGCTGATGTTTTTGCCAGTAATGGCTGCCAATATCTCATAAATTGATGTCGGCAACCAATCGGAACCTAATTACTCAAGATGCAAAGCTAAAAATCGTTGATGCTCCGTTGACGCTCATGATGAGAATGGGGCGGTGACCGTAACTGCTATCTCTTTTTCCAATAAAAGCGGCCAATATGTCTGTTATGCATATCAAGGACCAAGTCACTGGTGAATTACCATACTTACAAGACCACAAATCATTGACGCTACATTGACGCTCATGCTAAGAATGGGGCAGTGACCGTGTTGCTATCTCTTTTGCCAATAACAGCTGCCAATACATCTGTTATGCATAACAACGACCAAGTCACTGGTGAAATACCGTATTTACAAGACTACAAATCGTTGACGCTCCGTTGACGCTCATGTTAAGAATGGGGTGGTGACCGTGTTGCTATCTCTTTTGCCAATAACAGCTGCCAATAAATCCATTATGCATAACAACGACCAAGTGACTGGTGAATTACCGTATTTACAAGACCACCAATCGTTGACACTCCGTTGACGCTCATGCTAAGAACGGGGTGGTGACCTTGATGCTATCACTTTTGCCAATAAAAGCGGCCAATATGTCCGTTATGCATCTCAACGACCAAGTCACTGGTGAATTACCGTACTTACAAGACCACAAATCGTTGACGCTCCTTTGACGCTCATTTTAATGTATTGTCCATTCTACATCTGCTGCCGTCAATAATTGTTTTCATCCTGATTTGACTTTATCGGTTATCTTTCTGCTTGATTGAGACTCGGCCATGCGGCAAAGCCGAGCTGCGTAATCATGTTGCACTGTTCACTCACACACGACAAAAATGATGTATTATGCCAAAAGATTCATTGCGCCTGCTATACATCTATTTATGAACCGATATTCACAAGTTACTTCTTACCATTCACCCATAATACATCTGTAACTCAAACTCTCGGTCAAGCTACATATAGCTGGTGAACCATTGACGCATTCTGTCCTACTTTTTCTTCCCTGCTGTATTTCTCCGCGTTTCAACTGCGTTGACCGTCACTACCACCTTCTCAGCCTGTCTCTTTGACTTCCATGTCGGCCAAACCAATCCGGACACATTTGGCGCAGCGCTCACATCCTGCTGCTCTGGGCATTGCGGATCCTCGATGCCATTGTTCTACTCTATATCGGATTCATCGTTCGCTGCACAAGCCTTTTCACTGTCATTTGGAATATCCAACTCGCCATTTCAGTTTAGCCAATCATCGGTGTCCGAAATCCTTTCAGCTGCGCTATTCTCGTCGCTTTCGACTGGATGACAGTTGATTTTCCGGATTTGGCGGACATTTATGATTTAAGTTCTTCCCCCAGGGAGGTCCTTTGCGGACAAAGCTGGTGGCAAAGGTGATCTTTCTGACAATTTAAATGCAGCCGCACCATCATGTTGAAAGAGTGACCAGGATGCTTTGACGATCTCTTCCATGGCCGAAATGTATCCTACAGCGGTCATCTGCTTGTTTTGAGCGCAAGATTCCTTCTGGGTAGCATATAGGTTTTGGTTGCCCTGCCACATCTCCAAAAAGTCATGAACCTTGGCCATTCTGTGCAATTTCCTTTCCTTCACTTCTTTCTTCATTTCCGAGTCGTTTTCTGAGTTTGTGGTATCCAATTCTGGTTCAGTACCTGCCAAAATCCCGTTGTTGTCTCGAGCAAACTGCCTGACAACGGCTTTTTTGCAAAGGGTTTTGCCTGTGGTTATTGACTGCCTCGATCCAATAACATCTCGGCCAACGGAAAAACTGGCCTCCACTCTGACACCATGTGGTATGATAGAGAATATGTTGCGAGCCACATTGGAGAGATCGGAGTAATTTGAGTGTGTTTCCTCCTGTTGGTGCCTCAAATCGGTTATGTCCGGTATCCAAAATGTACTGCTAATCTCCATTGGGTTAGAGTGGTAATCATTGAGATTTGGATTAATTTGTCCCCAGTTCTTTGGTGCTTCAGGCGGCGAATTCAAATAGAGCCTGGCGGCAGTCAATAAGCGGGGTGGGCAATCACTTCATCCGGGGGTCGTCTCAGCTACATTGTTAGGCATTAGGTATTCCTCATCATCGCTGGACGAATCGTATGGATCAAAGGATGATTGATAGGACCCTGAAACCATTGCAGAGGGGACGAGATTGCTGCTCGGTACCGTTTCGAGTTTATCCTCCAGCACACGTTGATGTTTGGCGCAGTATTTATTCTCCACTTACTTCGGAGAGGCCTCTTGGTATTGTGTAGTGTACAATGTCTCGTCCTCAGGATTAATATCCATTCCCTTGCCCCACTTTCTGCACGATTGCAACATCCGGAAAGGGTCGAGGATGTGTGCAGAAATCAGACACATGCCCGTCATTGGAGTCACTTCAGCGTAGTATTTGGAAAGCTTCTGTGGAGCTAACTTCACAGCGAAGAACAAGTCTTCCTGGCATTGAGTCTTCTTAATGGCCAAAGCTCGCAACACGCCATCCATGTGATCGAACATGTCGTTGTATACTGTGATAACGTGATGCAATGTAAATGTATGCCTCTTCGACATCCAAAGGGTCCAATATCGAAATGGCCTCAACACTTCCATGAAGTACTGGACAATCGTCCATTCATCCTGAGTTGTGAATAGTGGCTGGTATTCAGTGTATTTTGGGTTTTGAAGCCACTCGCGGGTGAATTCCCGTAAGCGGTAAGCGTGCTCGAGGAACTCCAAAGTAGAGTTCCAAACTGTCTTTACATCCATAATGGGAAGTGCTGCAATGCGGACTTTGGCTTTTTGACAGTCAATGAACTCGTTTCGGCGACCAGGTGTCAGCGTAATTAATACAGAAAGCATTCTCTGCTATATGAAGGTCAGCTTCAGAACTTTCAAAATATCATGAAATACGTACTTTCTCAATTATCTTTGCTAAACCTGGTCTGATGGCCGACACCTTGTTGATTCTAGCATTGCCCTCTTTTCGAAGTCTTTGACTCTTCCCAATGTCTATGCTTTCATTCTCTCCAAATTGCTGATCGCGCTCATGGGCTTCCCAAGACTTGGTGGGGCCTTTCACACCGAGACTGCTCATGAATGCACCTAAAGCCAGCTGTATGACGTGCGCCATGGATGGTATGTGGTTCCTCAATGCCGACCACTGGATTCCAGAGGCCTCAAGTGTTGATTGCAGCTCGCGTGTCATCGAGTAGTTTAACGAAGCATTATCAGTTGTAATACCTAGCAAACGGCCATCGGTAAGCACAAAACAATCAAGCACGTCCTTCAAATGTACGGCTAGCCTTGCTCCAGTATGTTGGCCCTTGACCTATCATCTTTAATTAGATTTCGAAACGAGAACAGAACAGGGGATCAACCTCATTGACAGCGAGTTGAACTTCACGCAATGCCCAATTTCGATCCATATAGTAAGCAATGACTGACGTTATGGTTAGTTTGTTCGTTGATGTCCATCGGTCCAAAGCTAAACTAACTTTATTTCGTAACGGCAATTGCTTCTTAATTGCATCCACAGTCAGTCCATATTGGCTCCAGCAAATGTAACTAAGGGTCGTAGCGGACGGGAGGACTAAGTCGTCATGTAAGGCCTTATATGACCGTCGTAGCTAGAGATTTGATATAGCGTTCCATGGAATGTGTGTCGAAACAAATCTTAATGTGAGGTAGCGATTCCACATCTCTTGGTGAAATTCGGAAGTTTCAAAGTCCTTAGCTGCCAGTTTGGAACATTCTGTCTGTCATTTCAGTCAATATGGATTTAATTGGATATCAAATATGATTTTCCTCAGCACACTTACTATTGTGATTCAGCGACTTCCTTGCCTCTTCAGGATGGCCAAAGCTGTTTCATCCACCGTCGAACTAGTCAATTCAGTGTCCTCGGACTCTGTTAATTTGGTTAACTTTGCGATGTGAGCTTCTGCCAGCAAGTGTTTCCCCATTGAGCTGGTCCCATGTTCTGATGGATGGCGAAGAACTTGATGACAAACGATACATATGATGCCAGGGCTGCCGGTCTCCTCAATTCCGCAGTGCAAATAGAATCGCCACGAAGGCACACATCTAGAATTATTCCATGCAACAGGCCGCTTCGAGCTTACATTCATTGAAGCCCACCAAGCATCGAAGATTATTTGGATTGTAAGGTCGCTCAAATCACGAATAAAGACACGTTCATTTTTGGAAGAGATCATAACCTCGAGAAATGTGGTGTTCAAAGATTGTATATCCGACATGGTGCTAGACATTAGAATCCTGGGTATTCGGACTCGAGAGACTGCCGAAAATAACGATATAGTAACACAGAATGCGGGTTCTTAAATATTGACTCTACATCTACAACGAACATAATCAGATCAGTAAGACATTGCATGCATATTTCTGAAGTTGACTACAGGGACAGATTACAACGACTGACCGCATAAAACTCCATTTCGGAACAGCATAATGCAGTTTATTGCTGTGTAGCCTTCGGAGCCTTGACACACTGTGGGCGCTCAATTGTGTGAGGCGGACTCGATATTGTCACTGGCATTTTTGCCTACAAAGGCTGCTGATAGGTACATTGTGGTTTATCTGCGCTCCATTCCGGTTAGATTATTCAACATGCCAGCGCACAAATCGTTGACACTCTATTGACTCTTGTTTTGGGACATGGTTACGATCTTGTCGTAAGCATAGTTGCCCAGAAAGGCGGCCGATAGTATGACTATGGATCATTGTGGTCGCATGGCCCCTTGATTTTCAAAGATGGAAGGCCTCAAATCATTGACGCTCCGTTGACGCTCATTTTTAGGGCATTGTAACGATGTCGTCAAAAGAAATTTTGCCTAGAAAGATGGCCGATAGTTTGATTATGTGGTATTGTCGCCGCACTGCACCCGGATTTTCCAAGATGCATGGCAAAAAGTCATTGACGGTTCATTGACGCTCATTTATAGGACATAGTAGCAATGTCGTCGCAACCGTTTTTGCCCAGAAAGGCAGCTGATAATCTGATTATAGCTTAATGTTGCCACACAGCCCTAGGATTTTCCGTGATACAAGGCCCAAAGTTGTTGACTCTCCGTTGACGCTCATTTTTAGGACATAGTAGCGATATTGTCGCAACCGTTTTTGCCTAGAAAGGCGGTCGATAATCTGATTATGGCTTAATGTCACCGTACAGCCCTAGGATTTTCCAAGATACAAGGCCGAAAGTTGTTGACACTTATTTTTAGGACATACTAGCGATGTCTTCGCAACTGTTTTTGCCTAGATCAGCAGCCGATAATCTGATTATGGCTTAATGTCGCAGCACAACCCTAGGATTTTCCATGATACAAGGCCCAAAGTCGTTGACGCTCCGTTGACGCTCATTTTTAGGACATAGTAGCGATGTTGTTACAAGAGGGTTTGCCTAGAAAGGCGGCCGATAGTGTGATTATGGGGTAACGTCGCCGTAAAGCCCATGCAATTTCCAAGATGCAAGGCCAAAAGTCGTTGACGCTCCGTTAACGCTCATTTTTAGTACATAGTAGAAATGTTGCCACCACCATTGTTCAATTGAAAGGCGGCCGATAGTTTGATTATGACGTACTGTAACTGCACAGCCTACTGGATATGTCACGATGCAATGCCAAAAATTGTTGATACTCCGTTGACGCTCATTTTTAGGATGATGCAATGACCGAGTTAGTTGCTTTTTTCACAATAACGCCGACCTATACACTCGCTTTGGAAGGATGGGACAATGCAGCCCATTGATTGCTGAATGTGTAAGACTTAAAATTGTTGACACTCTGTTGATGCTCACATTAATCACATCAAAACAGTCTTTGTACCCGCAATAATTGTATGCAACGAATCATATACACATTTTTGACTCCCAGTATTGCGTGTGTATGTATTATCGTTTGCATCCAGGAGTCTTGATACCTCTCACTTTGTGATCAACTGCTATCTACGCTATCTGAGTGAGAAATGACATGGCCCTAACAGATTCCCGCGCTTTCGGCCGGCAATTGATGGCATGTAGATTATTTCACTAGTTTTTGGTAAATATAGCTCGACTTCCTCACCATTCCTCATCCAGCTCCTTCTCCTCGATTTCCATGACGTACCACAAGCAATTTCAAATATCTCAACCATGTGCACCAGGTCTGTGCGGAAAGTTATGCAGTTGGATACATGGATGACTGCAGCATGACGGTTGTGGTTCAGATCGATTCGTCAAGCACACTGACCGCTCCTTCCATGACACGTAGGATATCACTCCCTTAAATTTTGTTAGCACATTGCGTCACTAATATTGCATTTGCTTTGTCACTTAACAGTTACTTGCAGAATGAAACCGAACATTTTGGCCATCTTACAGTGCGATTTGGATTCTAGAACATACACATGGTGCGTTCGACCCTTGCACATGCACAGACGAATTATCATGTCTCACAATGTGGTCATTGAAATCAAGAAAAAGCTGACACATAGCAAAATTGGTAAACAACTTGCTTTTCCCTGCAATCAGACGTCAAAAATTACAGTTTGCATATCTATTCTCCCGCAGATGCAGGAGCCGTCACCATCTGTTCGTCGGAATCCGATATCTATATGGTAATTAGCTGGAGGCTATATGCAGGGGTAATAGCTTACTGGTTCAACTGGCTTCGCTTTCAGCAATGTTGACAAATCGGGCTCCGCTGCTGGCTCACCACTAGGTATGCTTACTTTTGACTGCAGCTTCACCGAACCTAGCCTGATATGACTACTTCTTGGTCGAGAAGTCCCTTGCAATATTCCGGGGACAATGTCAAGACTCTCCATCAGCTCTGCAAATGTTGTCAGTGGAGGCGGCGGAGCGTCATCATTTGTTTGCGGCTGAACGACTGCCGGAACCTTCAATTCGAATGTGCCGTACTTCTTATCTCGTCCACACAAGTAGTCGGCTGCATCCTCCCATCCTGATTGAGTGAATTCGCCGAGCTTCATCTCCTTCTGCCGAAACCTCTCCATGCGCTTCTTTACCATTTTTTTAATTGTGCCCATCACCCAGCCGGGTTCGTCATCTTCGCTCAGCTTTCCCTGCATAGTCTCTTCATCATCCTTATCTTCCCCATCCTCCCCATCGTCGGAAATTGCAAGATCACTCAGACTGTCTCCGATAGCAACCAGCATCTCCTCAAACATCTTTTCGGGCTTTCTGGACGTCAATCCCGTGAGTTCAGCATGCGTCATATTGTCCTGCTCTTGCTGAACCGCTGCCTCTGCATCCTCAACTCGCTTTCTTGTCCCAGCGGTCTCTCTCTCAACATAATCCTCAATCCATTTCTCTTTCTCTTGATTGCTTATGAAGTGCGTTTCTCATTGTTTCTCTGCTGCAAGCTTCTTTTTGGATCTCAAGCTGCGCAATGCCCCAAGGGCTCAGACTCTCTCTTCCTTGAAGCCGCTCTTGCCTTCATTCACTTGAAGACGTTGTTGGGTTGACCGCTTTGTCGATTTGCCATTTCTGCCTGCCGGAACTGGCGAAAAGTTCTTTTCGGAGCATTGACCATTGTAGTATGTGTGGACTTTGTTGTTAGGCGAGATGTTAGATGTTGCTAGTTATGGACAATATGGACGCAAGCTGCGTCTTTTATGTCAAGGTTGGTACATTTACTCATCTTGAATAAAGCAAAATCTTCCTCCTGACTGTCAATAAATCAGGAATAGTGACGCTAACCGTACAACATGACCTGATTGTTACCTCATTTTCATCCTATATCCCGGGGATTATTTGAGACAAACATCAGCAGACGTTCTTTCCCTCGAACTACATCCTATTAATATCATGCGATCAGGCGATTCCGGCGGTCGTATACCGCAATTTATCCATGTTACCAAACACACAATATCTGACCGACATTTTGCAAATTGCGGGGCGGTGGGAAACCCCTGCAAGTTGCAGCCATACTCAGTAGGATTCATCGTGAGCATTATAATCATGTTGGCTGCTACTTATTCCATTCCGATAAGATGCTGACTATATAGTGTTCAGGGCTTCCCACTTCCTCTCCTTATTATCTTCCTCTCCTATTCCACACCAGCACATCATGGATATACAACCGCCTCCGCCAGGTAAGAGCGGTTCAAATATTGGCCGATTGGTGGGCGCGAAATCGAATAAGGAAATTCTTGGCACACAACAAGAGCGCAGACACAAGTTAGTTCACAGCGACGCTGCCCATGCAGCCACCAAACATATGACCCAGGATGCACATTTAAAAATCATTCGCAAGACTGGAAGCAGCAAAAATAAAAAGCAGTATGCAGTTGGATGTGAGTATATCCATATTGAGGCAAACGGCGGTCAATTAACCGTATAACATACAGCGGGTGAGTGTAGAGAGCGATGTAACGAATTCATCGTGACCCTTAACGCGAAACCTCCATTGTCGACAAAGGCATTTGTCTGCATAGTCCATGAAATCGAACATCATGATGTCGTCAGCTCTGGGATTTTTGCAGATGAATTTCCTGATAAGCATCCCTGTGAGTGGACGAAACAGGCTTTAATCACTTTAGAGGAGGCTACGGAAGCGTATATGGTGGAGGTAACAGCCTAATTTCATTGTTAGAAGCAGCAACTAATGTCTTGTAGGTTTTCAACATGTCTGCAACTACGGCAAGGCAAGGAGGTTTGGTACAGCTGGAACAGTCCGACATGCGCCTGGCGTTGAATATGGCCAAAATGGCCGAAGGAGGCTTTTCGCGCGCCGCAATTGAGGAAACAAAATATCTGATTAAGAAACCACGCGCCAAGGTCCGAGAAGTGAACAAGCAGGGTGTTGAGTTCCCTGGGCACAAAATGATGAAGCCTGCAATACAAGGACAACCGGCAATGCTTCGTCAAAACCAGACTTCCGGCTGCCTTTCTTGCCCAAATGGCACCGCAAAGAATCCGCTGACACACTGGAGACGCAAAGGAACAGGTGCACCTCCACCCGTCCGGCGCAGAGACCAGACTCCAGAGCCGACTCCACCGCTGCCTGGTACGCCACCTGCCCCAACCGGTGACACTTCCGGAGCTCAACCATCTCAAATCATCAATTTGCCGGCCAGATATACGTATTCGCATACAGCTCTTCCCTTTGCGGAATATTTCGACAATGATGAAGATACCCAGTATGATACCAATTTTGATCCAGCTATGCTGACTGATGAAGGTTAGTACACTCTCTGTAGTGTGGTAATGCAGCTAACATTCGAATTGAAGACAAGAGCAGCGGATTGAGCGATCCTGCAACTGATGACGAGCATTGACCGAAAGGCACGGGATTTTGGAGATCATTATTATATATATCTATGTATTATTAAAGAACGACGTAGTGATCAAGAAAGTAAATGAAAACGCCAGAAAGGCAGCCAAAAGAATGTGAATGATGGAGTGTGCCAAATTAAATGATTGCATATGGTGGATTAAGCCATGGCAAAATGAGCATCAACAGAGCGTCAATGATTTTTGGTCATGCGTCCGGGGAAAGCACACTTCAGATAGGTTGTAGTTAGTCATAAAGGAATTTTTGGGTGCCTTTATAGGCAAAACAGGTAGCAATACCCTCGCTGCCCCGTCATGAAAATGAGTGTCAATGGAACATTAAGGATTTGTAGTCATGCGTCCTGGGAAATCACACCTCCGACAGGTTGTAGTTAGTTATAACGGAATTTTTGGCTGCCTTTATAGGCAAAACAGATTGCAATACCCTCCCTGCCCCATCTTGAAAATGAGCGTCAACGGAGCGTCAATGATTTTTGGTCATGCATTCTGGGAAATTACACCTCCTATAGGCTGCAGTCAGTTATAAAGGAATTTTTGGCTGCCTTTTTAGGCAAAACAGAGTGCAATACCCTCCCTGCCCCATCATGAAAATGAGCGTCAAGGGTGTGTCAACGATTGTTGGTTAGGTATCATGGGTAATCTGGGGGGCGACAGGTTGCACATTGTCATAAACTGATTATTGGCTACCTTTATATGCAAAAGTGAAGGTGAAACACTTCCTGTCCCATCTTCAAAATGATCATCAACAGAGTGTCAATGATTGTTGGCCTTCCATCATGATTAATCACAGCACAATGTGGCAGTTATTGTCTATATACATCGTTTTGACTGTCATCATACACTAAAATGCTCAAGAATATATAGTGGTAGTTCTGTAAATGAAATAAGTTGTTACTGTCGCGGAGGATGTGGCTAGAATATCCCGTACATATCTGCCTATAAAGGCTGCCATATCCTTCTATATGGATGCTTGTGATCAAGCACCACACATATTACCAAAGATGCAAGATCAAATATCGTTGACGCTCTGTTGATGCTCTGTTGATGCTGTGTTGACAGTCATTTTCAGGATGTGGTTGGGCGCGTGAGTATGCGCGTTTTGCACATCAAGGCGGCTAATACGTCGAAAATGAACCGTGACGTACCAATGTCAATATTTTACTATCAGCAGTAGCATATCTGAATGCAACCATAAATGTGAAACCCGAAATACAGAACCAGAGATTGGAACCGACGGGTCTAGCCAAACCAGGCGAAACCCGTGGGTTAACGGGTATGGGTCCAGGTTTGGCCCGGCAAGAGTTAGCGGGTCGGGTTTTTGGACGGGTCTGGAACCGAACCAACCCGTTTTTGCGGTCCAAACCTGGACCGCTGGCATGCTACCCTGACCCGTTGCTAACACTAGTCTCAGCGACGGACAGTGTACATTCTTCAGGTTCTACAGTAGATATAATACATGTTATCATATACCAAAATGCACACTCGATTAGTCCACCCTCTCAATCACACATACTCTGTCCGCGATTCTTTAGATCCATGCAAATTGTACAGTCTCTTTAGGCTGCATACCCTATCATTTGGGCTAATGCTCTACATACCATTCTCATACCAGAACAGCTTTTTTGAAAAAGTCCGATGTCAATCTCCAAAGTTGTTCAGTGAGGAGTTGATCACAGCCCTTCTGCCTTCAATCTCTGCCATGAAACCACACATATAGCCGAAACATGGGTTCGGGTATGGGAAACTGATTATGGAACAATGCTGTTGTACGGTGGCGTGCGCTCGAGTAGTCGAGTGTGTGCGGGCGTATGCGAAGGTGTGTCTATTGTATCGTGTAACGAGACATGTCGCAGCGACATAAGGTCGATCGATGACTAATCGTGCTAACTACAAAAGAGGCAAGTTACATCATAGTCCTTGGCATAGTGATATCCGTACTCCCAATCAGCTCAACACTCCTCCAGGACGGCTATCACGTCCGTTTCAAACAAAACAGTAAACAAAGGAGAAGAGGAGCCAATCAAACAACGTGGATCTCCTCGAAACAAATGTGCCCAATCAATTTACTTTCCGACGGCATTCCCGAAGCCTTTTCCAGTTCCGATACCATTTCCGTGACCATTCCCGAGACCATTTCCAATTCCAATCCCGAGGGTATTCCTGAGGCCATTTCCGAGGCCATCCCCGAGTCCAATTCCGATCATTCCCATTGCAGCACACTGCTTCAAGAAGGCGGGCTTCGGCAGTGGCTTGGTGAAGCAGTCGGCGAGCATCTCAGCAGTCGGTACGTAGCTCAAGTCGATCTCTCCGTCTCTAGCCATATCTGCAGCAAGATAGTACTTGGTCGCAATGTGTGCAACTGCAGTTCCGCGGTAGATTCTGTTCTTGATACTCGCGATCAGTGACTGTGAATCGGAGAACACGTGAGGGATAGTTGGGATGCCGAGCTCGTTCAAGAGATGCGAGATCTGTGTGAGTCTCATGCAGCCTACTCTGAAGGCATAGTATTCGGCATCGGTCGTGGACTGGGCAGTCGACTTCTGCTTTCTCGATCTCCAGTCGACCGCTCCTCCGAAGGTGATGACCAGTCCACTTGTCGATTTATAGTCATCCGGGCATCCA
>Ga0307514_10000258_pt1 | contig 135266 bp, 120 predicted proteins | sample 16_EM_MG_FD_203088 | JGI IMG/M metagenome (GOLD analysis project Ga0307514, IMG submission 203088) | Populus trichocarpa ectomycorrhiza microbial communities from riparian zone in the Pacific Northwest, United States - 16_EM | ecosystem: Host-associated > Plants > Roots > Unclassified...
TCGGTGGATACCGACCAATTTACCCCCCCCCCCCCCCCCAAACAATTTACTAACCCCCCCCCCCCCCCCCCCCCCAGTGACGCCGCAGCAATCTACAACAACGAAGCCGAAGTCGGCCAGGGAATCAAGGACTCCGGTGTCCCCCGCTCCGACATCTTCCTCACCAGCAAGCTCTGGAACAACCGTCGCCGCGCCGCAGATGTCGAAGTCGCCCTCGACGAGACGCTGCAGCGCCTCGACACACCATACCTAGACCTCTATCTCATCCACTGGCCCGTCAACTTCGCCTCTGGCACAAATCCCTTCCCGCAAACCCCCACTAGCGCAATCGCCCTCGCTGACATCTCCATCTCTGAAACCTGGGGGGCCATGGAAAAACTTCTGGAAACAGGGAAGGTGAAGGCAATCGGCGTTTCGAACTTCAACCAACATCGTATCGAGGAGTTGTTGCGAACAGCGAAGGTTGTCCCCGCGGTTAACCAGATCGAGGCGCACCCGTGGCTCCAGCAGCCACAGCTGAAGAAGTGGCATGATGAGAAGGGGATTCGTATCACCGCTTACTCCCCGCTAGGCAATAATATCTATAGGAAACCGCGGGTACTGGATGATCCGGCGATCCAAGAGATTGCGAAGAGTGTCGGGGCGGATTCCGCGCAAGTGCTCATTGCGTGGGCGGTGAAAAGGGGGACGAGTGTGGTGCCAAAAAGTGTCACTATGGAAAGGATTCAGAGTAATATTAGGAGTAGGTTTTGCAGGAGATCTTTGGTGTGCAGTTACTGACGGAAAATTAGAGGTTGATCTGCCGGATGAGGCGATGAAGAAGTTGGAGAGCTTGGATAAGAATCAGAGATACAATGCACCAATTGATTGGGGAGTAGATGTGTTTCACGAGAGTAATCCGGAAGCAATCAAGGCGGCGGTGAAGGAGTATGAGAGGACGCATCCGGCTGAGAAGTAGGATGTTTCTTGTGTAGATACGGTCGGTGGAGGCGGTGGGATGGTCTTCGGGATATGTACTTACTATCTATTCGTTGGCCGCGGCAAGTTAATTGCTACAATGCAAGCTTGCGAGCCAACGACTAACAAAAGGCTGGGCATGAGATCAATAGTGCTAGATTCTGTATCAGAAACCATTATGAAGCATGAATTGCTATGTGTTCCAGTCAATTGGTGAACATAGTTGTCTGCAAGCTTTTTCTGCCAATCTGCAAAATTTTTGTCCAGTATACCATCCAAACTTTTCTCGAGCTTTGGCTAACGACATGTGTATATGTTCCGACTGAACCGCGAAGAAATACACTTCGCGAATAAGTTGACTGCTTCGCGAATAAGCCGGCTGCTTCCTGAATAAGTCAACTTTATGTACCAGCCAGCTGAAGCCAGAAGCATTGCCCCGCCAACCGACTGGTCCTGAGAGCAGTCGACTGTATGTTAAAGTAGAGAGCTTTATCACCCAGTCAACTGTACTGTGGTGCAGTCGCTGTACTGCACCAATTTGCAGTTAACAATCTCTTAGACCGTATGCTCCCAAGTACGATTCCGGGTGTACGCAATTGTATACTCCCCACCCTGCTCGACCGCACACCCCCAAGTACACTCCCAAGAATTGATCTTGAGTGCAGGATATCAAGTATTAAGCGTGCTTAGATACAGAGACTCGCCGGACAGGGTGTGGCGTGTGGGGTATTGTCGGTGGGCCGTGGCCAAAATCATGACATCGGGCAATTTCACAGTGTAAATCTTATCTTGTTAGACGCGCTCAGCATCACATTGTGACAAGATCTCACGACGCTTCCTAGCTATGGTGTTGACAATTTTAGCTACCTCTTCTTCAAGAACGGTGTACAATTAGATCTTGGGGAGAGCAGATCTCCGACATCGGCAAAAGTGCAAATCGACTATAGGCTGCGCTACGCGCACACGCGCAGCTCATAGCAAGCTTCCCGTGGACCCCTGCGCGACGCACAGCCTATAGTCATCTATAGTCGATTCATAGAGATGTGCGCGTGAGCCTATGGAACTATATACGGCTGGCGGCCGGAGATGGACCTATACCAGTCTTCACTGCCTGCAGTCTTCGCTCCTATACCGGTACTGTACACAATCGTTGAGAGTCTGCTTGAGAGCCTGCTTGAGAGCCTGCTTGAAAGCCTCTTTGAAAGCCTGCTTGAGAGCCTTCTTGAGAGAGCCTCGCATCGGGAAGAGTAGAGTTTTCCACGGGAAGCTTTTGGCCGATGGAAAACTCTGAGTTTGTGGAAGCTTTGGCTAATAGAAGGCTCTAAGTCTGTGGAAGCTTTGGCTACTAGAAGGCTCTAAGTCTGTGGAAGCGTTGATGCTAACGTTGACGTAGCCAACCTACTTGTCTAAGTGCTTCTGGTACTATGACCACCATCACCGACACCATCACCATAGCCATCATCACCATCGCCATCATCACCATCAGCCCCGGACCGAATGCGCACATATACGCCCACAATCGGTGGGAAGCGAGCAGCAGATTCCACTGGAAGATTTGAGTCGGAGATGTGCTCTCCGCAAGATCGAATTGTCTACCTTTCCTGCAGAATCTAAGGCTGCAATTGTCAACACCATGACCGTGAGACATCGTGAGATTTGGTCGTGGTGGCCGCGCTAAAGATAAGGTTCAGACTATGATATCGACCGACGTCATGATTTCGGCCACCATACGCCGCCAGTCACCCACCACCAGCCTCATGCCTCCCGGTGCCTGTCGCCTGCAATTCAGCAAGTCTCTGGACCGAGCACACAGGAGCATACATCGGCGCATATAGTCAAGTGATATTAGGAGTGTCTTGCCTCTGGAGAGTGTATTTGAGAGCGTAGAGCCAAGTAGGCTGGGAGTATGTGATCGAGTGCAATTAGGAGTGAACTAGAGAGCGTACTCGGGAGTGTACTTGAGAGCGACTCGGAGGTGTACTTGGGTGCGTACTCGGAGGTGTTCTTGGGAGTGTCTTGAGAGTAGACTTGGGAGCGTACAGTCAAGCAGGCTGGGAGTGTGTCATCAAGTGCAATTGGGAGTGTATTTGAGAGCATGCTCGGGAGTGTACTTGAGAGCGTCTTGAGAGCTTACTTGAGAGCGTACAGTCCAGCAGGCTGGGAGTGTGCCATTGAGTGTGCCATTGAGTGCAATTGGGAGTGTACTTGAGAGCGACTCGGAGGTGTACTTGGGTGCGTACTCAGAGGTATTCTTGGGAGCGTCTTGAGAGCTTACTTGGGAGCGTATAGTCAAGCAGGCTGGGAGTGTGTCATCGAGTGCAATTGGGAGTGTATTTGAGAGCGTGCACGGGAGTATGCTTGAGAGAGTCTTGTGAGCTTATTTGAGAGCGTACAGTCAAGCAGGCTGGGAGTGTGACATCGAATGCAATTGGGAGCATCCTTGAGAGCATGCCTGGGAGTGTACTTGAGAATGTACTCCGAGGTGTACTTGGGAGCGTACTCGGAGTGTACTTGGGAGCCTCTTGAGAGCTTATTTGGGAGCCTAAGTCAAGCAGGGTGGGAGTGTGCCATCGAGAGCAATTGAATGCGTATAGTAAAGCAGGCTGGGAGTGTGCAATCGAGTGCAATCAGGAGTGTACTTCAGAGCGTAGATGGGAGCGTGCAATGAAGTGCATCTGGCAGCTTGCTTTCAAGTTGTATGCAGCGTGATGTATAGTATGCAGTGCACAAAATCGCCTGCCTATCATAGTGATCTAGTCAACGCGTAGGTCCATAGGACCTTTTAGTGCCACGCGTCAAATATGCTATGAATCACCGTCCCAAAAACAGCTTCTCTATGAGTTACGCGTCACGTAAGGTCATTTTTCCCGGTGGACCTAGTTTTTCCAACAGAATCTGCAGCCCGATTCCCACCTATTTTAGATGTATGCATATGTACCTGGGACTGCCCATGCTGCACGATGGTGATAGTGATGATGATGGTGCTGGCGATGGGGATGGCGATGGTGGCGGTGATAGTCACGGTACCGGCCAGAGGTGGAAGCACTTAGACAAGTAGGTTTGCTACGTCAGAGTCAAAGCTTCCACAAACTTCGAGCTCTCTATCGGCCAAAGCTTCTACAAATTCAGAGTTTTCTGTCGGCCCAAAGCTTCCGGTGGAGAATGTCACTCTACGGCTCTCTCAAGCCTAGCTCTCTCAAGCAGGGTTCTCTTAAGCATATAATGATTGATTGTGTTTCTATCGAGGGTACATATACTCATATATGTAAAAGAGCTCTGTGTATGCATCCGCACTGGCACGCATGTATGCATCCTCGGCTGGTCATTACCAGCTGGATCCCATCAGTGCAACTGTATACCTTCAGTGTGACAGCTGAATAGTTACCATATGCCCATATCCGCAAGCCCTATGGAAGATTTAAGTATACATGCAACATTTCCTTCTGCACTGCTTTAGTATACCTGAGGTTTATAGGCTAGTTGACTGTATTACAAAGTAATGCGCTTCTACTCCCAGTTGACTGGCAAGAACTTGGCCCAGTCAACTGGGTCAGGAATTTAACTTATTCGCGAAACAGTCGACTTATTCGCGAAGCAGATTACTTCCCAGTTCAGTCGGAACATATATGCATGCCTTGTAAGTTTAGACGGCATTCAACTGATCATCTTACCAGTTCTAGGCTAAATCCTGAACTCAGTTGACTCTGCTTTCTAAGATATTTTGATACTGCGTACGATCAAACTCTATTGCGACTGCCACCATCACGACACCTGTATAAGCCCTTCGGAAAGCCATAAATGGAACCGTTCCTGTTATCCTTCTCAATCACAAACCATGGAAGGTAAATAGCTTATGCGTTCTATGCTGGCACCGCTGAGATCTTCCGTAGTGAAGGTTATAAACAGCTTGTCATTGCACCCACCGCTTCTGACGCTAGTTTTCTCGTAGTTCTCTCATGTTCTGAGATCGGCCCTTTCTGCAAGATCTGCCAAATTGAATGGGCATGCAGGTATGTAGTGATTATTGGGTGGCATACGTATGAATGAAAACGCGTGATGTGGAATGCATTCATAACGCTTTATCGTTCGGCAAGCATCAAAACAATCGGATCCTCTGCGAAAAAATCCCATGAATCCCCCCCACTGCACTCCGCTAGTGGGACTTCCGGTAATGCAAGCAGATGTAGAGTCGGTGGATTTAAGGTGCGGCTTAGTGAACTGGCTGGCACGTGGCTACAGTCAGTTAGCAGCTATTAGTAAAGTAAATAGTGCCGGGCTCACCGTCCAAGTATGGAGGGATACATTAATACTTTCATCTTAAGTTGGTAGTCGTATTACAATATATAGCAAGATTGTGAGAATATGCTTTTGGCCTGTTGTTTTGGTCTTTGAGTCGCATGTTGCAGTTGCCATATCCTACTCGAGTCAGATTAATGTAGTGGCTTTATACACCCTCACTTGGCCTTGTGAACTACTTAGCGTTGCAATATGGAGGGGAGAACTGTGTACATAGACTTAAAGTACAGAGAAAAAAGGGGAAGGTCTCGAGATATATTAAAGAGAGTTGTGGCTCACCGGTTTTCAGCCCCGGTTAACTCGGTTAGGTATTAGTACATACGTATCTAACACTAAGTACTGTTTTGATGTTCAATACATGATAGGAAGGAATCCTGAACTTATATGATAGACCTAGAGGCATCGGAACAATCTATTGTGTCTGCGAATTCGACGAAAATAGAATAGGTTATAAGTGCGGGTGCGCATATTTATGCAACTCTCGAGACCATTTGTAACTAACACTAAGTACAAATGTTACGACGAGCATTCACTAGGATCATATCAAGGTTTCAATAATCACAATATCTAACTCTTGGAATACGTAAAGTATCAAATTATCCTGCATATCGCGGGAATGTAAAAAACTTGATTCAGCGGTGGCCTCGTACCCCGGCCCTTGATCTCACGTGATTTTATGCTAACCGAAATGGTGAGTCTGATCCAAATCGGGATCATGAAAAAAAGGGAGGTGAAAGGACCTGGATTGGTTGGCCTCGAATCAGGCTCTCAGTTATGTATGTGTGCACTAACCTGAAAATGGAAGTGACAAAAAGGGAAAGGTGAGGCGAGGGCATGAAGTTGTGAGAGAGAGCCTGGAGACCTCACCCGACACAGTTTCCAGGTCAACCCGGTTAAAATTTCAACACCATGGGTTTGAGCTGGGTTTGCATGGAATGAAGAGTTTATGGGAAATGAAATCAACTATATATGGGCCTCTAAGCAAGTCAGACAAAATTTGTGGTGTAGAGTGATTGAGAGTGATCGGGTTAATCTGGGAACAATCCAGTTCAAGTCTGGATCAGCTTCGGGTTAAGACTGCAGTGAGTCTACAAGTGGTGGAATTTGTTAAAAAATCCTCGGCATGGACTCAGGTAGGTATAAACAAATACTCCTCAAAAGTTCAGCTCTCTGGAGGTAATTTGAATTTTTGGTGGAGTGATGTCTCCAGGCCCTCTCGCCTCACTGTGGTTCACGATCTCAATTTGGATCAGTCTCACCATTTTGGTTAGAATGAAATCACATGAGATCAAGGGCCTGGGTAACAGGGCAAGAATTGGCCCTCAAATCAGCATCATATTTGTATACGTGTGCACTTAGATGAAAATGGAAGTGACAAAAAGGGAAGAGTGTGGTATGGGAATGAAGTTGTGAGAGAGACTGGAAACCAATGCTCTATACAAAGTTTCTAGGTCAACCCGATTAAAATTTCAACACTATGTGTTTGAGCTTGGTTTGCATGGAATGAAGAGTTCAAGGGAATAGAAATCAACTTTATATAGGGCATTAAGCAAATTGGACAAAATTTGTAGTTTAAAGTAATTGAAAGTAACTGGGTTAAGCTGATAACAATGTGGATCAGGTTCTGGTTAAGGCTGTAGCGAGTGGAAACATTGGGGAATTATATAAACAACATTCCGCATTGACTCAGATAGCTATAAACTAATGCCCTCTGGACCATTTCACCACACTTTTTTCATAATGTTAATTTGGATCTGACTTACCATTTTGGTTGGTATGCAATCATGTGAGATTAAGGTTCCGGATACGAAGCCAGGACTGGATGATCTCGAATTAGACTCTCAGTTTCAGTACAATGACGATGGACATGATGAAAGGGAATTGTGTGGTGAGGGAATGAAATTGTGAGAGAGTCTGGAGACACCATTTTACCCAAAGTTTCCACATCAACCTGATAAAAATTTTAACACCATGGGTTCGAATTGGGTTTGTGGAGAAAGCAGAGTTGCAGAGAAAAATATTCAACTTAATATGACACCGGGAAAAATGACCTTACGTGATACGTAACTTATAGAGAAGCTGTTGTTAGGTCGGTGATTTATAGTATATTTGACAAGTGGCACTACAAGATTCTATGGACCTGTGCATTGACTAGATTACTATGATACGCATGCAAATATGTGCGCTTGATACTATACATCATGCTGCATTCAACAAACTTGAAACCAAACTGCCAAATTCACAGCTTTGGATGCTGCCAAGCATGCTCTGAAGTACACTCCTGATTGCACTCGACTGTACACTCCCAGCTGTTGAGCTGATTGGAAGTACGGATATCACTATGCCAAGGACTATGATGTAACTTGCCTCATTGGTAGGTAGCACCATTAGTCATCGATCGACCATATGTCAATGCGACATGTCTCGTTACACGATACAATAGACACACCTTGGCATACGCCCCCACAAACTTGACTACTCGAGCATACGCCACGGTACAACAGGTTATGACCCCATGCGTTTCAAAGGAAACCGACAATCAACACTTCCATGTTTGTTTGTGGAGTGGAAGTCAACATCGTCTTGGAGAACAGTTTCCACAAGCTAAGTAATTAACCCGCATTCTGCTGTGCTGCTGACGGCGGCTGATGGACATCTCCCGTAGAGTCCAAGAGACTAGGAGAACTGATGATTTCAAAATATCATCTCATTACAGGATGAGTTCGACCACGATCACCATCACCAAGTTCAATGGCACCAACTCTGCACAATGGGCAACCGAGATGGCCGTACTTCTTGAGTAGAAGCTAGCATTTGGTATCATCAAAGGATATGATGACAAGCCAGAAGAGCCAACAGCAAACGCGACTGCTACAGGGCAGGCCACTTTCAAAGACTGGATGAATCGCCATGGTGTTGCCAGATCGACTATCCTACTGGGCATGGAAATGAGGATACAAGCGGAATATACGGTCATCAAGGACGTAAAGACGCTTTGGGACAAGCCAGCATCAGCCTACAAGTCAAAGCTGAAGCTCAAGATCTTTGAGATTAGGGAAGAACTTTGGATCATCAAGCTACAGAACTGTAGAGATGTTGACAATTACGTATCGCGGATCGATCAGAAAGTCAAGGATTATAATCTCTGCGCAGGGCCAATGACCACTGACACTGATGCCAATGCGAATGGAATGACAATCGCCAAGATTAGTGAGCAGCAACACATCTTCTACCTTCTTCACGGAATCCCAAGGAATGATAAGTTGAAAGTCTCCCTGGAGCGCATGATTGACAAAAACGCCACAATAACTGCCACGCCCGATGAGATTGTCACCAAGCTCGTCAAAAAGGAAGCTGTAATCAGGAAAGTGAATGCGCTGGCGCCAGAAGCTCTGCTGTTTGCAAAGAAGGGTGGGAAAGGTGGTAATGGTGGTAATGGTGGTAAAGCCGGTAAAGGCAGCAAAAGTCCAAAGCGGGATAAGAGAGATGATAAGAGATCATAGGAGAGACAACAATATGAAAGAGAAGGATTTCCGGAAGTGCTTGCATTGCCAGAGGCGAGGGCATACCACCGAGAACTGCTTGAGCAGGCAACACGGCGATCCTCCAAAGTCTGCTGACACTGTAGCAAAAGCATCGGCTGAAACTACTTCTACTCTCACCATGTCGATCTAGAAATATTGGATGGTGGCCAGCTCAAGTGCTTTATCCTGTGATTGGTTGATCGATTGCTGATGCACGACTCACATCTCCGGCCATCGATCAATGTTCATCACCTACACGGAATATCTTCCGAACACGAAGACGGTGAAGGGATACAATGGGGTCACATTGTTTGCATCCGGATATGGAAGTGTTAGATTAATTTGTCAACAACCAGATGGAAAGATGGAAATGATAATACTCCAAGAAGTGGTTTATTTGCCGGGGTTGTTCAATCTCATCTCACAGTCTCAGAACATGGACAAGGACGTGAAAGTCAAACTGGTAAATCACTACGGTCTCAACCTCCACAATCGCCATGGCAAGTTGATTTTCACTGCACCTCAGGTCGATGAGCTCTTCGTTCTGGATTGAGTTCTGGAGTGCGAATTGAACAAATTCACCGACATCGACAATAGCTGGCAGCTGGCACTTAAGACGACTGGGCACGTCTCTCGGCACGATGCTGAGACGTGGATGTTATAGCAATGCTGCTTGGAACACGTCGGTCTCAAAGTATTGGAGATCTTCCCGCCAATCACCGATGCTCCGAGAATGACTGGCAAGTGTGATTGTGAAAGTTGCATCAAATGCAAATTGATGAGAAAACCCTTTACTCCCACCACTTCCTGTGCCACTGAGCCTCTGCAGGTCATGCACTCGGACATTTGCGGTCCCCTGGAAAAGGCTGTTGGAGGAGGTCGACCCATGCTGCTCCTTATCTACGATGCCCTGAGCCATAAGCATGAGTACATCTCGAAGTACAAGTTGGAAGCTGTAGAGAAATGCAAAGAATGGAAGGCTCTTAGTGAAAAGGAGTCGGGCAAGCAAGTGAAGCGATTTTGTACTGATGGAGGCGGTGAGTATACCTCCAAGAAGTTCGCAGAATACCTAAAATCAGATGGGATCTTAAAGGACATGACTATGCCCTACACTGCTCAATCTAATGGAGTCATCGAATGGACGAACCACAGAATGATGGAGCGCATAAGATGCATGCTGGGCAATGCCGGACTTTCGAATACATACTGCGCATTTGCAGTCTGACTGGCAGTGTATGTCATGAACCGCACTATGACGCGATCAGTAGTCAGCATGACTCCATACGAGGTCTGGCATGAGAGGAATCCATTGTGGAACCATCTCTGTGTGTTCGGATGCTTGGCTTTCGTTCATGTTCCGAAACAGAAACTCAAGACGCTGGATTACAGAGCCACTCCCGGCATATTTGTTGGGTACAGCATATTGACTACACTGTACTTCGTATACGATCCATTGGCTAAGACGCTTCACCGCTTCACAGATGTGGTATTCAGAGAAGGAAAGCGGTACACAGCACTGAATGTTGCTGACGAAGAGATCTTAAACGAGCACTTCTATAGAGATGTCATTGTGGAGCCCAAACCCAAACCCACAGAGAAGCAACCATCCGGACGTCAAATGGAGGAGTCATTGGACAACAAATCACCTTCGAAGTCAAAGACCAAGAAGTCATCAGAATTGGCTTGCCTTGAGATGGCACTTGGAGATGCATGGAAGCCGCCAGCCTAAGGTAGTCGCAGAAACTCTGCTGGGATGAATACATTCGCAGAGTCAGCACAATTGGCTCTCGAAGATGAGGAATTGGAGAATATGATCCCCATCTACGCTGCAGCTGCGATCACTGACAATCATGAGAATGGCATTGATGATTGAAAGTTTGACAGAGTAGCAACTGAGTTTCCGCTCGCCGACGAATGTGATACGTGGATAAAAGGCAAGTTAGATGTGATTGGTCAGCATTAAGTCTTTGGAGATTTAGTGCAGCTTCCGGAAGGGAGAAAGGCTTTGCCAAGTCACTGTGTATACAAGATCAAGCGGGATGGAGCAGGTAATGTGCAGCGGTTCAAGGCCAGGCTAGTCGGTGGAAGAAATCACCAAATCGAAGGCATCGACTACCAGCCTATCTATGCACCTACTGCTCGCTTGGGCCAGGTCAGGCTGGCACTCGCGATTACCGCCAAGTACAATCTCGATATCCATCAAATGGACATATGCATCGCTTTCTTGGTAGTTAACTTGGAGGAAGAAATCAATATGCACCGGCTGCAGGGATATTTTTGTTTGGTCCAATCTGGGAGCTGATACTACGATCCAAGATCACAGACTTTGCGGATGATGGTACTCCACTTGAGAAAGTCTCTTTATGGCCTGAAACAGTCTTTGCACGTTTGGTATGGCACTTATAAGGACTTCATGATCTAGACTGAGTTTGTAACATCATGTGTTGATGGAGGACAGTTCGTGCTCCATAATCTGGATCAAGACATAGTTGCCGTGGTCATTCTGTTCATTGATGATCTCCTTATCATTGCTAACAAGGGCTTGATTGGGCACATCGAGGATCAGATGGAGAGGAGGTTCCGGATGCATGATCTCGGATGTGCCTCCTTCTATCTCCAAATGAACATCCAACGCAATCGGGAGCTGCACACGATCCACATTCTTCAGCACAGCTACATTCGGACGATCTTGGCGATGTTGAGAATGGATGAGTCCACACCAGTTGCCATGCCAATAGCGATGAAGCTTTACAAGAGCAAGCCTGACGAAGAACCCTGCGATCTGACCATATACCAATTGATGATCGGTAGCCAGATGTACACAATAACCACCACTTGTCCCGATATTGCATATGCCATCGGAGTTCCCTGCCAGTATAATTACGATCTGAGAATCGAGCATATGGTAGCTCTGAAGCACGTGTTTCGATACCTCAGCAGCAGAAATGATTGGCGTCCGCGTTCCGGAGGAGCACTCGGAGGAGAAGGAGAAGGCGCACTTAGATGATACGTTGATTCGGACTATGCTGGATGCCCGGATGATTGTAAATCAAGAAGTGGTCTGAACATCACCTTCGGAGGAGCGGTTGACTGGCGATCGAGAATACAGAAGTCGACAGCCCAGTCCATGATTGATGCCGAGTACAATGCCTTTGGAGTAGGCTGCATGAGGCTCGCACAGATCTTGCATCTGTTGAACAAGCTGGAGATCCCAACCATCCATCACATGTTCTCCAATTCAAACTGACTGATCGTGAGCATCAAGAATAGAATCTACCATGGAACTGCAGTTGAATACATTGCGACCAAGTTGTATCTGTTGGCATGGGATTTGGCCCAATGGCTTGTGTGGCATCAGGGGCTGTAAGCCCCTGATGGCCTAAGGCTGCGGGCATGAGGCCGGTGGTTTGTGGCCTCCATACCGAGGAGTAGGGCTAGCTCTGGCAGTGATGCTTGGCATTGGACTCCGGATATGATACTCGGCTTCGCCGAGCATGCCCTCCTCTCCCTCATATATATTTGCCTGTCTTTCTCTCTCTTTGCTCTTTAGACAATCACTTTGGTACGATAGTCAATTCAATATCTCTATTCGTACTTGATTGATCTCATCAGGCTATGAGCTCGGCTCTTCAGTTCTTGTGGAATGAACATGTATTAGTTGTATCATTTCTGAAGCGCCGCCAGCTATTGAAGTCTCGTATTTTGACCTTGTCCCTTTGGAGCCTGCCACTTTGAGTTCTGCCGGAATCAATGCCTACTATCAGTATTTGTTTGTCATCTCTCCTCTGTCTTGTGTTTCAGTGGATCGAGTCGACCTCTCTTAGTAGTTGTTTATCGTTTCACCTCTGCCTTGTGTTGTAGTGGATTCAAACAACACCTCATAGTAGTACGTTAATCGTTTCCGAACCTCCCCCGCCTCTGAAAGCATCGAGCATTGTCCACGAGCATTCGTTTGACTGAGTGTCCCCTCTTCATTAGGTTGACTCTGTGTCCGCTACATTTCTTGAGTCGACTGCATGTCCTCTACCTTTGTTGGGCTGTCTTCAAGCCCATACCTTCTTGCATCGGCGGTGTGTTGACTACCTCTCCTCATGCTGACACCATGTCAACTCCCTCTCTGCCTACTGACTACACATCAACTACACTTGGAAGCCTCGAGCACCCCCGAAGTCGCAAGTACCGCGCAACCTCGAACAACATGTCTACCATCCCTCCTTGTGTCGACGACTTGTTCCGTATCGACCACTCAATGTCCTACCGTTTGTGTGTCGACTACTTGTTTGTGTCGACCACCTCTCCTCGCGTCCACTACTTGTTGATGTCAACTACTCCTTCTATCAACATCTTTTGGAAATACAGTGTGCTGTTCAAAACATCTTCAATGAGCGGGTTATGGACCGCGGATACTTGGGCAATGTCGGCCGACACACAGTTATGCGATTCGTGACAGTGGACCCCAAGAGACCGCTGGTGGTAATTTGGGCCATGCATCCACCAAGTTTTGACTCCTCATGGCGAAGATAGGAAGCTCTATTGTGAGCAGTACATTGCATACCTTCGACCCTGCGACTTAGATGACGACAGCAACTTATGACTTTCAGCATGTGTGCATGGATTTTGACTTGGAGAGATTGTGAAAGATATGGGATTTGGGTAGGACTGTGTCAGATTTGTATGTTTGCTTAGGGTTTGGATTTGGTCCCGGGGGGGTGTTTCTTTGTTAGGGTTCAGGTCTTTCCGTATCTTTCTTTCTCTTTTGTCATCAGGTTATTTGGGACTTGGAGGATTCAGGGCCTTTGTTTGTTTTCTCTTCTCTCTTGCCCTTTCTAATTGGTTTGTTCACTTTGTTTGGAACGCCTTAGGCCAAAGTGGGAGTGTTGGCACGGGATGTGGCCCGAAAGCTTGTGTGGCGTCAGGGGCTGTAAGCCCCCGACGGCCTAAGGCTGTGAGTATAAGGCTGGTTGCTTGCGGCCCCCATGGGCTTCCACAAGCTCCCCATACTGAGGAGTAGGGCTAGCTCCGGCACTGATGCTCAGCATCGGACTCCGGATATGATACTTGGCTTCGCGGAGTATACCCTCTTCTCTCCCATATATATTTGCCTGGCTTTCTCTCTCTTTGCACTTTAGACAATCGCTTTTGTACAATAGTCAATTCAATATCTGTATTCGTACTCGATTGATCTCAACACTATTTTGCTGCAGATATTGCTAGAGATGGAGAGATCGACGTGAGCTATGTACCGACTGCCGAGATGCTCGCAGACTGCTTCACAAAGCCACTGCCGAACACCCCTTTGTTGAAGCAGTGTGCTGCGATGGGAATGATCAGGATTGGGTACAGAAATTAACTGGGAAATGGCCTCGCTACACTAGGAAATGGTCTCGGAAATGGAATCGGAAATGGAATCAGAACTGGAAATCACATTAGGAGTGCCCTGGGAATGTAAATTCATTGGCACGTTTGTTTTGAGGAGATCGATGTTGGTTGATTGGCTCCTCTTCTCGTTTGCTTACTGTTTTGTTTGAAATGGATGTGACAGCCATCCTGGAGGAGTGTTGAGCCGATTGCAAGTACGGATATTACTATGCCAAGGATAGTGCTAGCAACGGGTTCTGGTAACCCGCCAGTAGTTCAGGTTCGGACAGCAAAAACGGGTCAGTTCGGTTCCAGACCTGTTCAAAAATCCGACCCGCAGATGCTTGGCGGGCCAAACCCGGACCCGTACCCGTGAACCTGCAGGTTTCGCTGGGTTTGGCTAGACGCGTCGGTTCCAATCTCCGGTTCTGCATTTCGGGTTTCACATTTATGGTTGCATTCAGAGACGCTACTGTTAATCGTAAAATATCAAAATCGGTATGTCACGGTTCATTTTCGACGTATTAGCCGCCTTGATGTGCAAAACAAGAATACTCACGCGCCCAACCACATCCTGAAAATGAGCATCAACAGAGAGTCAACGATATTAGGTCTTGCATCTTCGGTAATATGAGTGGTGCGTGATCACAATCATCCATAAAGAAGGATATGACAGCCTTTATAGGCAGATATGTATGGGATATTCAAGCCACATCCTCTGGGACAGTAACAACTTATTTCATTTACAGAGCTACCACTAAGTATTCTTGAGCCTTTCAGAGTATAATAACAGTCAAAACGATGTATATAGACAATAACCGCCACACCGCGCTGTGATAAACCATGATGGAAGGCCAACAATCGTTGACACTCTGTTGACGCTCATTTTGAAGATGGGGCAGGAAGCGTTTCACTTTCACTTTTGCCTATAAAGGTAGTCAATAATCAGTTTATGACAATGTGCAACCTGTTGCCCCCTAGATTACCCATGATACCTGAACAAAAATCGTTGATGCTCCGTTGACGCTCATTTTCATGATGGGGCATGGAGGGTATTGCAATCTGTTTTGCATATAAAGGCAGCTAGAAATTCCTTTATAACTGACTACACCCTATTGGAGGTATCATTTCCCAGGACGCATGACCAAAAATCGTTGACGTTCCATTGACGCTCATTTTCATGATGGGGCAGGGAGGGTATTGCTATCAGTTTTGCCTATAAACGCAGCCCAAAATTCCTTTATGACTGACTACAACCTATCGGAGGTGTGATTTCCCAGAACACATGACCAAAAATCGTTGACACTCCATTGACGCTCATTTTCATTATTGGGCAGGGAGGGTATTGCTGTCGGTGTTGCCTATAAAGGCGGCCAAAGATTCCGTTGTGACTGACCACAACCTATCGGAGGTGTGATTTCCCAGGACGCATGACCAAACATCGTTGACGCTCCGTTGATGCTCATTTTCATGATGGGGCAGAGAGGGTATTGCTATCTGATTTGCCTATAAAGGCGGCCAAGAAATTCTGTGTGACTGAGTACAATCTGTCGGAGGTGTGATTTCCCAGGACGCATGACCAAAAATCGTTGACGCTCCGTTGATGCTCATTTTGCCATGGCTGTATCCACAATATGCAATAATTCAATTTGGCACAGTCCATCATTCACATTGTTTTGGCTGCCTTTCTGGCGTTTTCATTTACTTTCTTCTTGATCAATACGTTGTTCTTTAATAATTCATGAGTATATATAATAGTAATCTCCAAAATCCCATGTCTTTCGGTCAATGCTCGTCATCAGTTGCTGGATCGCTTAATCCGCTGGTTATGTCTTCAAAATGAATGTTAGCCACATTACCACACAACAGATAGTGTACTAACCATCATCAGTCAGCATATCTGGATCAAAATCGGTATCGTGCTCGGTATCCTCAACATCTTTTCGAAAAATTCCCCACAGGGAAGAGCTGTATGCGAATACGTATATCCGGCCGGCAAATTGACGATTTCAGACTGTTGAGCTCCGGAAGTGTTACCGGTTGGGGCGGGTGATGTGCCGGGCGGAGGTGGAGTTGGCCCTGGAGTCCGCACTCTGCGTCGGACTGGGGGAGGTGCACCTGTTCCTTTGCGTCTCCAGCGTGTCTGCGGATTCTTTGGGGTGCCATTTTGGTAAGGATGGCAGCCGGATGCTTGGTTATGACGAAGCATTGCCAGGTGTCATTGTATCGCAGCCTTCACCTTTTTATGCCCAGGAAACTCAATACCCCGCTTCTTGTCTTCTCAGACCTCGGCGTGTGGTTTCTTGATGAGATATTTTGTTTCCTCTATCATGGCGCGCGAAAAGCCTTCTTTGGCCATTTTGGCACTATTCAATGCCAGGCGCATGTCGGACTGTTCCTGCTGTACCCGACCTCCTTGCCTTGCCATAGTTGGAGACATGTTGAAAACCTACAAGACATCTGTTGATGCTTCTAACAATGAAATTTGACTGTTACCTCTACCATATACGCTTCTGTAGCCTCCTCTAAGATTATTAAAGCCTGTTTCCTCCACTCACGAGGACGCTTATCAGGAAATTCATCTGCGAAAATTCCAGAGCTCACAACATCATGATGTTCCATTTCGCGGACTGTGCGGAGAAATGCCTTTGTCCACCATGGAGGTTTCCCAGTACGGGCAGCGATGAAGTCGTTATGTAGCTCTCTACAGAGCTCCGCTGTAGGTTATACGGTTAATTGACCGCCGTTTGCCTCGATAAGGATATACTCACATCCAACTGCATGCTGCTTCTTGTTTTTGCTGCTTCCAGTATTGCGGACGATCTTCAAATGTGCATCCTGGGTCATATGTTTGGTGGTTACATTGGCAGCATAGCGGTGAACTAACTTGTGCCTACGCTCTTGTTGTGTGCCCAGAATTTCCGTATTTGATGTAGCCCCCGCCAATCTGCCAGTATTTGATCCGCTCTCACCAGGGGGAGGTGGTTGTGTATCCATAATGTGCTGGTGTGGAATAGGAGAGGAAGATGATAACGAGAAGAAGTGGGAAGCCCTGAGGACTAAATAGTTCGCTTCATGTCAGAAAGGAATAAGTAGCAGCCAACATGATCGTTATGCTCATGATGTATCCTACTGAGTAGGGCTGCAAGTTGCAGGGGTTTCCCACCGTCCCGCAATTTGCAATCAGTCGGTCAGATGTTGCCTGTTTGATAACAGGGATCAATTGCGATGTACGACCGCCGAAATCACCCAATTGGTGGATATTAATAGGATGTAGTTCGAGCGAAAGGATGTCTGCTGATGTTTGTCTCAAATAATCCCCGGGATTAGTGTTAGCAACGGGTCCAAATTCCCGGTTTGGTTCCGGGTCCGGTTCCGACCCGGAACCGGACCGTTGCAATGGGTTTCCACCAAAAACCCGGCATTTCAAGTCTACAATTTTGGCTCCAATTAAGTATCTGAGTTGTGATCGTATCGTGACATGATCAGTACGTAGATTGTGTAGTTTTAGCCCCTCTTTCCCCTCCCGCTCTCACAATTGTGATTGGACCAATATTCGTTGAGTCACTGTCGAAAACCCGCACTTTTCGGCAGAAATATCACCTTCTTTCACAGCGATTCCACGAATATTGGTCCAATCGCAAATCTGACAGCGGGAGGTGAAAGAGGGGTTAAAACTGCACAATCTGCATATTGATCATGTCGTGATACGATCAGAACCCAAATACTGCATTGGAGCCCAAGTTGCAGGAACTGTAATATGGAACTGCGGTCCGGTTCCCACCCGTCCCCGAAACCGGTGGGTACCCCTGTCTTCCGGGTAACAACCCGGACGGGAGCATCCGGTCCGGTTCCAAACCCGGACCGCAGCCGGGCAACCCGGAACCGTTGCTAACACTACCCTGGATATTACATGAAACTGACGCTAACAATCATGTCATGTTGTATGGTTAGCGTCATTATTCCTGATTTATTGACAGTCAAGAGAGCTATTTTGCTTTGTTCAAGATGAGTAAACGTACTAACCTTGACATAAAAGACGCAGCTTACCTCCATATTATCCATAACTTGCAACATCCAATATCTCGCCCAACAACAAAGTCCACAAAAACTACAATGGTCAATGCTCTGAAAAAGAACTTTTCGCCACTTCCGGCGGGCAGATACAGCAAATCGACAATGCGGTCAACCCAACGATGTCATCAAGAGAATGAAGGCAAGAGCGGCTTTGAGGCAGAGAGAATCCGAACCCTTGGGGCATTGCGCAGCTTGAGATCCAAAAAGAAGCTTGCGGCGGAGAAAGGACGAGAAATGCACTTCTTAAGCAATGAAGTGAAAGAGAAATGGATTGAGGATTATGTTGAGAGAGAAACTGCTGGGGCAAGAAAGTTAGTTGAAGATGCAGAGGCAGCGGTTCAACAAGAGCAGGACGATATGACGCATGCTGATATAGTGGGATTGACATCCAGAGAGCACGAAAAGACGATTGAGGAGATGCTGGTTGCTATTGGAGACAATCTGAGTGATTTTGCAAGTTCCGACGATGGGGAGGATGGGGAAGATGAGGATGATGAAGAGACTGAGCAGGGCAATTTGAGCGAAGATGACGAACCTAGTTGGGTGTTGGGCACAATCACCAAAACGGTCCAGGAGCGCACTGAGAGGTTTCGGCAGAAGCAGATGAAGCTTGACGAAATGACTCAACGGGGATGGGAGGATGCAGCCGACTACTTCTGTGAACCAGATAAGAAGGTCGGCACCACCGAACGGAGGGTTCCGGCCTTCATTCAGCCGCAAAGAAATGACGCTCCGGAACCTCCACCAGGAACATTTGCAGACCTGATAGTGTGTCTTGACATTGTCCCCGGAATATCGCAAAGGCTGCAAGGGACTTCTCGACCAGGAAGTAGCCATATTAGGCTAGCTTCGATGAAGCCGCAGTCTAAATCAACTATACCTAGTGGTGAGCCAGCTGCAGAGCCCAATTCGTCAATGTTGCTGAAAGCGAAGTCAGTTGAACCAGGAAGCTTTTACCCCTGCATATACCCTCAAGGTAATTACCATATAGATATCGGATTCCGACGAAGAGATGGTGACGGCTCCTGCGTCTGCAGAAGCATAGAAGTGCAAAGTTTAATTTTTGACATGCGATCACGGTGAAAAGAAAGTTGTTTGTCAATTTTGCTACGTGCCAGCTTTTGCCTGATTTCAGTGACCCAATTGTGAGACATGATAATTCGGCTGTGCATGTGCAAGGGTCGAACGCACCATGTGAAAATTCTAGAATCCAAATCGGGCTGGAAGATGGCCATCATGTTCGATTTTATTCTGCAAGTGACTGTTAAGTGACAAAGCAAAAGCAAGATTAGTGACGAAATGTGCTAACAAAATTTATGTGAGTGATGTCATACGTGTCATAGGAAGAGCAGTCAGTGCGCATGAAGAATCGATCTGAACCACAACCGCCATGCCGTATTCATCTATGTATTCAACTGCATAACTCTCCGCACAGACCTGGTGCACATGGTTGAGACATTTGAAATTGTTTCTGGTATGTCATGGAAATCGAGGAGAAGGAGCTGGATAAGGAATGGTGAGAAAGTCGAGCAATATATACCAAAAACTAGTGAAATGATCTACATGCTGTCAATTGCCGGCCGAAAGCGCAGGAATGTGATATGGCTACGTCAGTTCTCACTTAGATAGCGTAGAAAGCAGTTGATCTAAAATTGAGAGGTAACAAAACTCCAGGATGCAAATGATAATACTTACAAACGCAATAATGGATGTCAAAACTGTGTATTTGATTCGTTGTATACAATTATTGAGTATACAAAGGCTGTTTCAATGTGATTAATGTGAGCGTCAATGGAGTGCCAACGATTTTTGGAATTGCGTCATGAAACATCCAGTAGGCTGTGCAGTTGCAGTACATCATAATCACACTATTGGCCGCCTTTCTATGGAACAATGCGGGTGGCAACATTTCTACCATGTCCTAAAAATGAGCGTCAACAGAGCATCAACAACTTTTGCCCTTGCATCTTGGAAAATGCATGGGGTGTGCTGCGACATTACCCCATAATCGCACTATTGGCCGCCTTTCTAGGCAAAAACTTTTGCAACCACATCGCCACTATGTCCTAAAAAGAGTGTCAATGGAGCGTTGACGACGTTTGGCCATGTATCATGGAAAATCCTAAGGCTTTGCGGCGACATAAAGCCATAATGATATTATCGGCTGCGTTTCTAGGCAAAAACGATTCCGACTACATCGCTACTATGTCCTAAAAATGAGCTTCAACGGAGCGTCAACAACTTTTGGCCATGTATCTCGGACAATCTGAAGGCAGTGCGGCGATAGCAACACATAATCGAACTATCGGCTGTCTTTCTAGGCAAAAATGCTTTTGACGACATCGTCACTATGCCATGAAATTGATTGTCAACGGAGCGTCAATGATTTGAGGCCTTCCATCTTGGAAAATCATCAGGCTATGCATATACAATGATCCATAATCGTACTACCGGCCGCCTTTCTAGGCAAATATGCTTCCGACCAGATTGTAACCATATCCCAAAATGAACGTCAATGGAGCGTCAATGATTTTCCCGCTGGCATCTTGGATAATATAACCGGAATGGAACGCAGATTAACCACAATGAACATATCTGCAGCCTTTATTGTCAAAAATGCAAGTGTCGATATCGCGTCCGCCTCCTACAATTGTGCGCCCGCGGTGCGTCAAGGCTCTGAACGCTTCACAGTAATAAACTGCAGTATGCTGTTCCTAAATGGAGGTTTACGCGGTCAGTCGTTGCAATCTGTCCTTCTATTCAACATCACAAATATGCATGCAATGTCTGACTGATCTGATTATTTGCCTAATAGCTGTAGAGTCAATATTTAAGAACCCGCAATCTGCTTCACTGTATCGTTATTTTCGGCAGTCTCTGTAATCGGATTACCCAGCTTTTGAATTTTTACCCCCATGTCGGATACAGAATCTTTGAACACCTCATTGCTAGAGGTTATGATCTCTTCCAGAAATGAACGTGTCTTTACTCGTGATTTGAGCAACCTTACTTTGTAAATCATTTTCAATGCTTGGTGGGCTTCGATGAATGTAGGCTCGATGCGGCCTATTGCTTGGAATAATGCTAGACATGCGCCTTCATGGCGATTCTATTTGCATTGTGGAATTGAGGACACCGGTTGCCCTGGCATCATATGTATCGTTTGTCATCAAGATCTTCACCATCCATCGGAACATGGGACCAGCTCAATGGGGAAATACTTACTGGCAAAAGCTCACATCGCAAAGTTAAACACATCAACAGAGTCAGAGGTCACTGAATTGACTAGTTCGACGGTGGATCAAACAGCTTTGGCCATCCTGAAGAGGCATGCAAGTCGTTGAATCACAATAGTAAGTTTGCAGGGGAAAATCATATTTGATATCCAGTTTAATCCATATTGACCGAAATGACAGACAAAACGTTCCAAACTGGCAGATGAGGACTTTGAAACTTCTGAATTTCACCAAGACACGTGGCATCGCTATCTCATTTTAGCATTTGTTTCGGCCCATATTCCATGGAACACTGTATCAAATCTAGAGCTACAACGGTCATATAAGGCATTACGCGATGACTAGTGTTAGCAACGGTTCCGGATCGTCACTTTGGGTCCAGGTCCGGGTCGAAACCGAACCGTTGCCCAATTGGCGGTCCAGGTCGTCAACAAACCCGAACTGCCCACTCAGGTACGGTTCCATGGTGAACTCCCAACCTGTCTGAATTGGGTGGGTTGTCAGCGGGTCGCCCAGCGGGTCCATCTATATATTAATATAAGGCTGTTGTATTTGCAGTGTGTTAATAGTATTTTATCAAAATTGCGTTTTCAGCAACCAACAATGTGCGTTTGCTTGTTGAGCAGTGTGCAATATCCATTAATTTGGTATCTGTGTTTCACCTTCGATATAAGCTATTTTTGCCTAGCAAGGCGGTCAATAAGATAGTTACGCACGCGAAGATCCGCGCAATGCCTTGATTACGAAATATGCAAGTCCGAAAACTGCTGACGCTCAGTTGATGCTCATTTTCAGGATCCCGCAGGGAGCATCTCGCTGTTGTTTTTGCCTGTAAGGGCTGCCAACATCCCATAAATGGATGTCTACAACCAATCGGAACATAACTTACCCAAGATGCAAAGCTAAACATTGTTGACGCACCGTTGACGTTCATTTTTAGGACATAGTAGCAATGTCGTCACTACTGTTTTTGCCTAGAAAGGCAGCCAATAAAATGATTATGGCCTAATGTTGCCGCACAACAGTAGGCTTTCCCATGATATAAGGCCCAAAGTCGTTGACGCTCCGTTGACGCTCATTTAATGGACATAGTAGTGATGTTGTTGCAAGAGGTTTTGCATAGAAAGGCGGCCGATAGCACGATTATGGCGTCATGTCGCCGCACAGCCCATGCAATTTCCAAGATGCAAGGCCAAAAGTCGCTGATGCCCTGTTGATGCTCATTTTAATGGATTGTCCATTCAACATCTGCTGCTGTCAATAATTGATTTCATCCTGATTTGACTTGATTGGCTGTTATTCTGCCTGATGGAGACTCAGTCCTGTGGCAAAGCCGAGCGGCGTAATAATCTTGCACTGTTCATGCTCACACGACTAAAAATGATGTATCATGCCAAAAGATTCATTGCGCCTGCTATACATCTATTTATGAACCGATATTCACGATCTACTTCTTACCATTCGCCCATGTTATATCTCTAACTGAAACTCTCGGTCAAGCTACATACAGCTGGTCAACTATTGACGCATTCTGTCCTACTTTTTCTTCCCTCCTGTATATCTCCGCGTTTCAACTGCATTGACCGTCACCAATACCTTTTCAGCCTGTCTCCTTGACTTCCGTGATGGCCGAACCAATCCGGGAACATTTGGCACGGCGCTCACATCCTGCTGCTCTGGGCATTCCGCATCCTCAATGCCATTGTTGGGGCCTATATCAGGTTCATCGTCTGCTGCGGAATCATCTTCGCAGTCATTTGGATTATCCAAGTCGCCATTCCAGTTCAGCCAATCATCAGTGTCCGAAATGCTTTCAGGTGCGCTATCGTCGCCGCTTTCGACTGGATGACGGTTGATTCTCCGGATTAGGCGGACATTTACGATCTGAGTTCGTCCTACCGGGAGGTCCTTTGGAGACAATGCTGGTGGCAAAGGTGATCTTTCTGACCATTTAAATGCAGCCACACCATCATGTTGAAAGAGTGACCAGGATGCTTTGACGATCTCTTCAGTGTCCGAAATGTATCCTACCGGGGTAATCTGCGTGTTTTGAGCGCGAGATTCCTTCTGGGTAGCATGTAGGTTTTGGCTGCCCTGCCACATTTCCAAATAGTTATGAACCTTGGCCATTCTGTGCAAGTTCCTTTCCTCCGCCTCTTTCTTCATTTCCGAGTCGTTTTCTGTGTGTGGGCTATCCAATTCTGGGTCAGTCCCTGCCAAGATCCCCCTATTGGCTCGAGTAAACTGCCTGACAATGACTTTTTCGCGAAGGGTCTCGCCTGTGGTGTTTGACTGCCTCCATCCAATAACATCTCGGCCAAGGGAAAAACTGGCCTCCATTCTGACACCATGTGGTATGATAGAGAGTATGTCGTGTGCCACATTGGAGAGATCGGCGTACTTTGAGTGCATATCCTCCTATTGGCGCCACCAATCAGTTATGTCCAGTATCCAAAATGTACTGCTAATCTCCATTGGGTCGGAGTGGTAATCATCGAGATTTGGATTAATTTGTCCCCAGTTTTTTGGTGCTTCAGGTGGCGAATTCAAATAGAGCCTGGAGGCGGTAAATAAGCGGGCTGCGCGGTCGCTTTGTCCGGGGGTCGTTTCAGGCACATTGTTAGGCGTTTAGTATTCGTCATCATCGCTGGACAAATCATATGAATCAAAGGATGATTGATAAGACCCTGATGCCGTTGCGGAGGGGACGAGATTGCAGCTCAGTACTGTTTCGAGTGTACTGACCGGCGCATGTCGATGTTTTGCGCAGTATTCATTCTCCACATACTTCAGAAAGGCGTCTTGGTATTGTGTAGTGTACGATGTCTCGTCCTCAGGATTAATATCCATTCCCTTGTCCCAATTTCTAAACGATCGCAACTTCTGGAACGGATCAAGGATTTGTGTGGAAATCAGAAGCATGGCCGTCATTGGTATCACTTCAGCGTAGTATTTGGAAACCTTCTGCCGAGCCAACTTCATAGCGAAGAACAAGTCTTCCTTCCATTGAATCTTCTTCTTGGCCAAAGCCCACATCATGCCATCCATGTGATCCAACATGTCGTTGTACACTGTGATAACGTAATGCAATGTGACTGTATGCCTGTTCGACATCCAAAGGGTCCAATATCGAAATGGCCTCAACACTTCCATGACATACTTGACAATTGTCCATTCATCCTGAGTTGTGAATAATGGCCGATATTCAGAGAATTTGGGGTTTTGAAGCCACTTACCGGTGAATTCCCATAAGCGGTAGGGGTACTCGAGCAACACTAGTGTAGAGTTCCAACGTGTCTTCACATCCATAATCGGAAGTACCGCATTGTGGACATTGGCTTTTTGACAGTCAATGAACTCGTTTCGGCGACCTGGTGTCAGCATAATTAATACAGCAAGCATTCTCTGCTATATGAAGGTCAGCTTCAGGACTTTCAAAATATCATGAAATATGTACTTTCTCAATTATCTTTGCTAAACCTGGTCTCATGGCCGACACCTTGTTGATTCTAGCATTGCCCTCTTTTCGAAGTCTTTGACTCTTCCCAAAGTCTATGCTTTCATTCTGTCCAAATTGCTGATCGCGCTCATGGGCTTCCCAAGACTTGGTGCGTCCTTTCACACCGAGACTGCTCATGAATGCACGTAGAGCCAGCTGTATGACGTGCGCCATGCATGTTATGTGGTTCCTCAATGCCAGCCACTCAATTTCAGAGGCCTCAAGTGTTGATTGCAGCTCGCGTGTCATCGAGTAGTTTGAGGAAGCATTATCAGTTGTAATACCAAGCAACCGGCCGTCGGTAAGCTCAAAACGATCAAGCACGTCCTTCAAATGTAAGGCTAACCTTGCTCCAGTATGTTGGCCCTTGACAGATCATCTTTAATTAGCTTTCGGAACAGGAACCGAACAGGCGATCAACCTCATCGACAGCTAGTTGAACTTCACGCAATGCCCAATTTCGATCCATATAGTCAGCAATGACCGACGTTATGGTTAGTTTATTTGTTGATGTACATCCGTCCAAAGCTAAACTAACTTTATTTCGTATCGGCAATTGCTTCTTAATTGCATCCACAGTCAGTGCATATTCCCTCCGGCAAATGTTACTAAGGATTGTAGCGGACGGTAGGACTACGTCGTCGCATAATGCCTTATATGACCGTCGTAGCTTGAGATTTGATATAGCGTTCCATGGAATATGTGCCGAAACAAATCCTAACATGAGGTAGCCATTCCACGTGTCTTTGTGAAATTCGGAAATTTCATAGTCCTTATCTGCCAGTTTGGAACCTATTGTCTGTCATTACGGTCAGTATGGATTCAATTGGATATCAAATATCATTTTTCTCGGCACACTTTCTATTGTGATTCCGCGACTTCCTTGTCTCTTCAGGATGGCCAAAGCTGTTTCATCCACCGTTGAACTCGTCAATTCAGTGACCTCTGACTCTGTTAATTAGTTTAACTTTGCAATGTGAGCTTTTGCCAGCAAGTGTTTCCCCATTGAGCTGGTCCCATGTTCTGATGGATGGCGAAGAACTTGATGACACATGATACATATGATGCCAGGGCTGCCAGTCTCCTCAATGCGGCAGTGCAAATAGAATCGCCACGAAGGCGCATGTCTAGAATTCTTCTATGCAATAGGCCGCTTCGAGCCTACATTCATTGAAGTCCACCAAGCATCGAAGATGATTTGCAATGTATGGTCGCTGAAATCACGAATAAAGATATGTTCATTTTTGGAAGAGATCATAACCTCAAGCAATGAGGTGTTCAAAGATTGTATATCCGACATGGTGGTAGAAATTGGAAAGCTGCGAATTCCGACTCGAGAGACTGCTGAAAATAACGATACAGTTACGCAGAATGCAGATTCTTAAATATTGACTCTACTGTTACAAGGAAAATAATCAGATCAGTAAGACATTGCACACATATTTGTGAAGTTGAATACAAGGACAGATTGCAACGACTGACCGCGTAAAACTCCATTTAGGAACAGCATAATGCAGTTTATTGCTGTGTAGCGTTCGGAGCCTTGACGCACCATGGGCGCTCAATTGTAGAAGGCGGATGCGATATCGTCACTAGCAGTGTTGCCCACAAAGGCTGCCGATAGGTTCATTGTGGTTTATCTCCGCTCCATTCCGGTTAGATTATCCAAGATGCCAGCGCACAAATCATCGACACTCCATTGACGTTCATTTTGGGTCATGGTTACGATCTTGTCCTAAGCATATTTGCCTAGAAAGGCGGTGCATAGTACGATTATAGATCGTCGTGGTTGCATGGCGCATTGATTTTACATGATGGAACGCCTCAAATTGTTGAGGTTCCGTTGACGCTCATTTCCAGGGCATAGTAACGATGTCGTAAAAAGCATTTTTGCCTAGAAAGACGGCCGACAGCTCGATTATGTGTCAATGTCACGGCATTGCCAGCAGAATTTCCAAGATGCATGGCAAAAAGTCGTTGATGCTCCGTTGACGTTCATTTTTAGGACATAGTAGTGATGTCGTCGCAACCGTTTTTGCTTAGAAAGGCAGCCGATAATCTGATTATGACTTAATGTCGCCGCACAGCCCTAGGATTTTCTCTGATACAAGGCCCAAAGTTGTTGATGCTCCGTTGACACTCATTTTTAGGGCATAGTAGCGATGACGTCGCATTCGGTTTTGCCTAGAAACGCAGCCCATAATCTGATTATGACTTAATGTCGCCGCACAGCCCTAGGATTTTCCATGATACAAGGCCCAAAGTTGTTGACGCTCTGTTGACCCACATTTTTAGGACATAGTAGCGATATTGTCGCAACCGTTTTTGGCTAGAAAGGCGGCCGATAATCTGATTATAGCTTAATGTCACCGCCCAGCCCTAGGATGTTCCGTGATACAAGGCCCAAAGATGTTGACGCTCCATTGACGCTCATTGTTAGGACATAGTAGCAATATCGTCGCAACCGTTTTTGCCAAGAACGGCAGCCGATAATCTGATTACAGCTTAATGTCGCCGCACAGCCCTAGGATTTTCCAAGATACAAGGCCCAAAGTTGTTGACACTCCGTTGACGCTGATTTGTAGGACATAGTAGCGATGTCTTCGCTACTGTTTTTGCCTAGAAAGGCAGCCGATAATCTGATTATGGCCTAATGTCGCCGCACAACACTATGATTTTCCATGATACGAGGCCCAAACTTGTTGACGCTCCGTTGATGCTCATTTTTAGGACATAGAAGCGATGTTGGTGCACGAGGTTTTGGCTAGGAAGGTGGCCGATAGCACGATTATGGCGCAACGTCGCCGCACAGCCCATGCAATTTCTAAGATACAAGGCTAAAAATCGTTGAAGCTCTGTTGACACTCATTTTCAGGACATAGTAGAAATGTTGTCACCACCATTGTTCAATAGAAAGGCGGCCGATAGTCTGATTATGATGTACTGTAACCGCACAACCTACTGGATATGTCATGACGCAATGCCAAAAATCGTTGACACTCCGTTGACACTCATTGTTAGGATGTGGCAACGACCAAGTCATTTACTTGTTTCGCAATAACGCCGACCTATCCATTCGCTTCGGCACGATGGACCAATACAGCCCATTGATTGCTGAATGTGTAAGATTTAAAATTGTTGACACTATGTTGACGCAAACATTAATCACATCGAAACAGCCTTTGTACACTCAATACTTATATGCAATGAATCATATACACATTTTTGACATCCAATATTGCATTTGTATGTATTATCGTTTGCATCCAGGAGATTTGTTACCTCTCAATTTCTGATCAACTGCCAGCTACGCTATCTGAGTGTGAAATGATGTGGCCCTATCACATTCCTGCGCTTTCGGCTGGCAATTGACGGCATGTAGATTATTTCGCTAGATTTTGGTAAATATAGCTCGACTTCCTCACCATTCGTTATCCAGCTCCTTCTCCTCGATTTTCATGACGTGCCACAAGCAATTTCAAATATCTCAATCATGTGCAACAGGTCTGTGTGGCGAGTTATGCAGTTGGATACATGGAGGAATGTAGCATGATGGTTGTCGTTCGGATCGATTCGTCATGCACACTGACCGCTCTTTCCATGCCACGTATGACATCACTCACTTAAATTTTGTTAGCACATTTCGTCTCTGATATTGCTTTTGCTTTGTCACTTAACAGTCACTTGGAGAACGAAACAGAACGTTTTGGTCGTCATACAGTGCGATTCGGATTCTAGAAAGTTCACATGGTGTGTTCGACCCTTGCAGATGCACAGACGAATTATCATGTCTCACAATTTGGTCAGTGAAATCAAGAAAAAGCTGACACGTAGCGAAACTGGTAAACAACTTGCTTTTCCCCGGGATCAGACGTCAAAAATTACAGTTTGCATATCTATTCTTCCGCAGACTCAGGCGCCGTCGCCATTTCTTCGTCGGAATCCGATATCTATATGGTAATTAGCTGGAGGCCATATGCAGGAGTAAAAGCTTACTGGTTCAACTGGTTTCGCTTTCAGCAACGGTGATGAATCGGGCTCCGCAGCTGGCTCACCACTAGGTATGCTCGATTTTGACTGCGGCTTCACCGAACCTAGCCTGATATGACTACTTCCTGGTCAAGAAGTCCCTTGCGATCTTCCGGGGACAATGTCAAGACACTCTATAAGCTCTGCAAATGTTGTCGGTGGATGTGGCGGAGCGTCGTCATTCGTTTGCGGCTGAACTACTGCCGGAACCCTCAATTCGGATGTGCCGTACTTCTTATCTCGTTCACGGAAGTAGTCGGCTGCATCCTCCCATCCCGGTTGAGTCAATTGGTCAAACTTCATCTGCTTCTGCCAAAACCTCTCGATGCGCTGCTTTACCGTTATAGTGATTGTGCCCATCACCCAGGAGGGTTCGTCATCTTTGCTCAGCTTGCCCTGCTCAGTCTCTTCATCATCCTCATCTTCCCCATCTTCCCCATCGTTGGAACATGCAAGATCACTCAGACTGTCTCCGATACCAACCAGCATCTCCGCAATCGTCTTTTCGGGCTTTCTGAACGTCAATCCCGTGAGTTCAGCATGCATTATATCGTCCTGCTCTTGCTGAACCGCTGCCTCTGCATCTTGAACTCGCTTTCTTGCCCCAGCGGTCTCTCTGTCAACAAAATTCTCAATCCATTTCTATTTCTCTTGATCGCTTAAGAAGTGCGTTTCTCGTCGGTTCTCTGCCGCAAGCTTCTTTTTGGATCTCAAGCTGCGCAATGCCCCAAGGGCGCGGACTCTGTCTGCCTCGAAGCTGCTCTTGCCTTCATTCGCTTGATGACGTCGTTGGGTTGACCGCTTTGTCGATTTGCTGTATCTGCGCACCGGAAGTGGCGAAATGTTCTTTTTCGGAGCATTGACCATTGTAGTTTGCGTGGACTGTGTTGTTAGGCGAGATGTTGGATGTTGCAAGTTATGGACAATATGGAGGCAAGCTGCGTCTTTTATATCAAAGTTGGTACGTTTACTCATCCTGAACAAAGCAAAATCTTCCTCCTGACTGTCAATAAATCAGGAATATTGACGCTAACTGTACTACATGACCTGATTATTAGCGTCATTTTCACATAATATCCCGGGGATTATTTGAGACAAACATCAGCAGACGTTCTTTCCCTCGGAATACTTTCTATTCATGTCACTGGATTAGGCGATTCCGGCGCTTGTACACCGCAATTTATCCTTGTTACCAAACAAACAACGACTGACCGACTTATTGTCAATTGCGGGAAGGTGGGAAACCCCTGCAAGTTGCTGCCATACTCAGCAGGATTCATAGTGAGCATAACAGTCATGTTAGCTGCTACTTATTCCATTCTGACAAGATGCTAACTATATAGTCCCAGGGCTTCCCACTTCATCTTGTTATCATCTTCCTCCCCTATTCCACACCAGCACATCATGGATACACAACCACCCACACCAGGTGAGAGCGGATCAAATACTGGCCGATTGGCGGGCGCTACATCGAATACGGAAATTCTCAGCACCCAACAAGAGCCTAGACACAAGTTAGTTCACCGCGACGCTGCCAATGCAGCCACCAAACATATGACCCAGGATGCACATTCAAAAATCGTCCGCAAGACTGGATGCAGGAAAAATCAGAAGCAGCATGGAGTACAATGTGAGTATATCTATATGGAGGCAAACTGCGGTCAATTAACAGTGTCACGTACAGCGGGTGTCCCTAGAAAGCTACGCAACGAATTTATCGCTGCCCGTAATGGGAAATCTCCATGGTCGACAAAGGCATTTATCCACACAGTCCGCAAAATCGAACATCATGATGTTGTCAGCTCTGGGATTTTCGCAGATGAATTTCCTGATAAGCATCCCTGTGTGTGGACGAAACAGGCTTTAATCACGTTAGAGGAGGCTATGGAAGAGTATATGGTGGAGGTAACAGCCGAATTTCATTGTTAGAAGCAGCAACTCATGTCTTGTAGGTTTTCAACATGTCTGCAACTATGGCAAGGCAAGGAGGTTGGGTACAGCTGAAACAGTCCGACATGCGCCTGGCGTTGAATAGGGCCAAAATGGCCAAAGAAGGTTTTTCGTGCGCCGCAATTGAGGAAACGAAATATCTCATAAAGCAATCACGCGCCGAGGTCCGAGAAGAAACGAAGCGGGGTGTTGAGTTTGCTGGGCACAAAGAGGTTAAGGCTGCGATACAAAGACACCCGGCAATTCTTCGTCAAAACCAAATGTCCGGCTGCCTTCCTTGCCGTAATGGCGCCGCAAAGAATCCGCAGACACACTGGATACGCAAAGGAACAGGTGCACCTCCACCTGCCCGACACAGAGAGCAGATTCCAGAGCCGACTCCACCTCCGCCAGTTACGCCACCCGCCCCAACCGGTAACACTTCCGGAGCTCAACCTGCTGAAATAGTCAATTTGCCGGCCGGATATACGTATTTGCATACAGCATTTCCCTGTGTGGAAAGTTTCGAAGATGATGAGGATATCGAGCACGATATTGATTTTGATTCAAATATGCTGACTGATGAAGGTTAGTACAATCTCTGAGGTGTGGTAATGCAGCTAACATTCATTTTGAAGACAAGAGCAGCGGATTGAGTGATCCTGCAACTGATGACGAGCATTGACCGAAAGACACGGGATTTTGGAGATTATTATTATATATATGTAAGTATTATTAAAGAACAATGTAGTTATCAAGAAGAATGTAAATGAAAACGCAAGAAAGGCAGCCAAAACAATGTTAATAATAAACTGTGCCAAATTCAATGATTGCATATTGTGGATACAGCCATGGCAAAATGAGCGTCAATGGAGCGTCAACAATTTTTGGTCATGCGTCCTGGGAAATCACACCTCAGATAGGTTGTCGTTAGTCATAAAGGAATTTTTGGCTTCCTTTATAGGCAGAACAGATTGCAATACCCTCCCTGCCCCATTATGAAAATGAGCGTCAACGGAGCGTCAACGATTTTTGGTCATGCGTCCTGGGAAATCACACCTCCGATAGGTTGCAGTCAGTCATAAAGGAATTTTTGGCGGCCTTTTTAGGCAAAACAGATTGCAATACCCTCCCTGCCCCCTCATGAAAATGAGCGTCAACAGAGCGTCAATGATTTGTGGTCATGCATCCTGGGAAATCACACCTCCGATAGGTTGTAGTCAGTCACAAAGGAATTTTTGCTGGCCTTTATAGACATAACAGATAGCAATACCCTCGCTGCCCCATCATGAAGATGAGCGTCAATGGAGCGTTAACGATTTGTGGTCATGAGTCATGGGAAATCACACCTCTGACAGGTTGTAGTCAGTCATAAAGGTATTTTTGGCGGCCTTTATAGGCAAAACAGATTGCAATATCTTCCCTGCCCCATCATGAAAATAAGCGTCAACGGAGCGTCAATGACTTTTGGTCATGAGTCCTGGAAAATCACACCTCCGAGAGACTGTAGTCAGTCATAAAGGCATTCTTGGCTGCCTTTATAGGGAAACCGGATTGCAATACCCTCCCTGCCCCATCATGAAAATGAGCGTCAATGGAGCGTCAACAATTTTTGGTCAGGTATCATGGGTAATCTGGGGGGCAACAGGTTGCACATTGTCATAAACTGATTATTGGCTGCCTTTATAGGCAAAAGTGAATGTGAAACGCTTCCTTGCCCATCTTCAAAATGAGCGTCAACCGAGTGTCAACGATTGTTGGCCTTCCATCATGGTTAATCACAGCACGATGTGGCGGTTATTGTCTATATACATCGTTTTGACTGTCATCATATGCTAAAAGGCTCAAGAATACTTAGTGGTAGCTCTGTAAATCAAATAAGGTGTTACTGTCCCGGAGGATGTGGCTAGAATATCCCGTACATATCTGCCTATAAAGGCTGCCATATCGAACTTTATGGATGCTTTTCATCAAGCACCACTCATATTACTGAAGATGCAAGACAAAATAACGTTGACGCTCTGTTGATGCTCTGTTGACGCTCATTTTCACGATGTGGTTGGGCGCGTGAGTATCCGTGTTTTGCACATTAAGACAGGTAATACGCAGAAAATGAACCGTGACATACCAATGTCAATACTTTACGATTAACAGTAGCATATCTGAATGCGACCATAAATGTGCAACCCAAAACTCAGAACCGCAGATTGGAACTGATGGGTGGAGCAAAACCCAGCGAAACCCGCGAGTTGACTGGTAAGGGTCCAGGTTTGGCCCGCCAAGAGTCAGCGGGTCGGGTTTTTGGCCAGGTCTAGAACAGAACCGACCCATTTTTGGCGTCCAAATCCGGACCGCTGGCGGGTCACCCGGACCTGTTGCTAAAACTAGTGATGACCTAGTTCTACCGTCTGCTACGACCCTTAGTAACATTTGCCGGAGGGAATATGCACTGACTGTGGATGCAATTAAGAAGCAATTGGCAATACAAAATAAAGTTAGTTTAGGTTTGGACGGATGGACATGAACGAACAAACTAGCCATGACGTCTGTCATTGCTTACTAGATGAATCAAGATTGGGCATTGCGTGAAGTTCAACTCGCTTTCGATGAGGTTGATCGCCTGTTCTGTTCCCGTTTTGAAAGCTAATTAAGGATGGTATGTCAAGGGCACACATACTGGAGCAAGGTTAGCAGTACATTTGAAGGACGTGCTTGATTGTTTTGTGCTTACCGACGGCCGTTTGCTGGGTATTCCGACTGATAATGCTTCCTCAAACTACTCGATAACATGCGAGCTGCAGTCAACACTTGAGGCCTCTGGAATCGAGTGGCCTGCATTGAGGAACCATATACCATGCATGGCGCATATCATACAGCTGGCTTTAGGTGCATTCATGAGCAGTCTCGGTGTAAAAGGCTGCACCAAGTCTTGGGAAGCCCATGAGCGTGATCAGCAATTTGGCGAGAATGAAAGCATAGACATTGAACAGAGTCAAAGACTTCGAAAAGAGGGCAATACTAGAATCAACAAGGTCTCGGCCATGAGACCAGGTTTAGCAAAGATAATTGAGAAAGTACGTATTTCATGATATTTTGAAAGTCCTGAAGCTGACCTTCTTAAAGCAGAGAATGCTTGCTGAATTATTTGCGCTAACACCGGGTCGCTGAAACGAGTTTATTGACTGTCAAAAAGCTACAGTCCGCCTTGCAGTACTTCGAATTATGGATGTGGAGACACGTTGGAACTCTACTCTGGAGTTGGTCGAGCGAGCCTACCGCTTATGGGAATTCACCTGCGAGTGGCTTCAGAACCCAAAATACGCTGAATATCAGCCAGTATTCACAACTCAGGATGAATGGACGATTGTCAAGTATGTAATGGAACTATTGAGGCCATTTCGATGTTGGACCCTTTGGATGTCAAAGAGGCATACAGTCATATTGCATCATATTATCACAGTGTACAATGACATGTTCGATCACATGGATGGCGTGATGCGAGCTTTGGCCAAGAAGCAGACTCCATGGATGGAAGACTTGTTCTTCCCTGTGAAGTTAGCTCGACAGAAGCTCTCCAAATACCCCGCCGAAGTGACTCGAACGACTGGCATGCTTCTGATTTCCGTGCATATCCTCGATCTTTTCAGGGAGTTGGGATTGTTCAGAAGGTGGAACAAGGGAATGGATATTAATCCTGCGGACGAGACATCCTACACTACACAATACCAAGAGGCATTTATGAAGTATGTAGAGAATGAATACTGCGCCAGACATCGACGTGTACCAGTCAATAAACTGGAAACGGTACCGAGCAGCAATCTCGTCCCCTCTGCAACGGCTTCAGGGTCTTATCAATCATGCTTGATCCATATGATTTGTCCAGCGATGATGAGGAATACTTAACGCCTAACAATGTGGCTGAGACGACACACGGACGAAGTGATCATGCAGCCCGCTTATTGACCGCTGCCAGGCTCTATTTGAATTCACCTCCTGAAGCACCAAAAAACTGGGGGCAAATTAATGCAAATCTCAATGATTACCACTGTCACCCAATGGAGATTAGTAGTACATTTTGGATACCGGCTATAACCGACTGGTGGCAACAACCGGAGGAAACGCACTCAAAGTACGCTGATTTCTCACATGTGGTGCGCGACATATTTTCTATCATACAACATGATGTCGGAGTGCAGGCTAGGTTTTCCCTTGGCCGAGATGTTATCAGCTGGAGGCAGTCAAAAACCACAGGCAAGACCATTTGCGAAAAAGTTATTGTAAGGCAGTTTGGTCAAGCCAATAACGGGATTTTGGCACGCACTGACCCCAAATTGGATACCAACAACACAGAAAACGACTCGGAAATGAAGAAAGAGGCGGAGGAACCGAAATTGCACAGAATGGCCAAGGTTCACGACTTTTTGGGGATGTGGCAGGGCAGCCAAAACCTACGTGCTACCCAGATGGAATCCCACACTCAAAACAAGCAGATGACCGCTGTAGGATACATTTCGGACACCGAAGTAATCGTCAAAGCATCCTGGTCACTTTTCCAACATGATGGTGCGGCTGCATTTAAATGGTTAGAAAGATCACCTTTGCCACCAGCTTTGTCTGGAAAGGACCTCCCTGGAGGACGAACTCAAATCTTGAATGTCCGCCATATTCCGGGAATCAACCGTTATCCAGTCGAAAGCGACGAGGATAGTGCACCTGAAAGCATTTCGGACACTGAAGATTGGCTTAACTGGAATGGCGACTTGGATAATCCAAATGACAGCGAAGAAAATTGTGCTGCAAACAATGACTCCGATATAGAGCACATCAATTGCATCGAGGATCCGGTATGCCCAGCGCAGCAGGATGTGAGCGCAGCGCCAAATGTTTCCGGATTGGTTCGGCCGACATACAAGTCAAAGAAACAGGCTGAAAAGGTGTTAGTGACGGTCAATGCAGCTGAAACGCGGAGAAATAAAGGAGGGAAGAAAAAGTAGGACAGAATGCGTCAATGGTTCACCAGCTTGATGTAGCTTGACCGAGAGTTCCAGTTAGAGATATATTATGGGCGAAATGGTAAGTATCTTGTGAATATCGGTTCATAAATTGTGGTATAGCAGGAGTAATGAATCATTTGGCATGATACATCATTTTTAGTCGTGTGAGAGAGAACAGTGCAAGATTATTATGCCACTCGGCTTTGCCACAGGGTTGAGTCTCAGATAAGCAGAAAGCCAACTGGTACAGTCAAACCAGGATGAAAACAATTATGGACGGCAGCAGATATTGAATGGACAATACATTAAAATGAGCGTCAACCGAGTGTCAACGATTTGTGGTCTTGTAAGTACGGTAATTCACCAGTGACTTGGTCGTTGTTATGCATAACGGAAGTATTGGCAGCTTTTATTGGCAAAAGACATAGCAACACGGTCACTGCCCCATTGTTAGCACGAGCGTCAACGGAGCGTCAACGATTTGTGATGTTGTAAGTATGGTAATTAACCAGTGACTTGGCCGTTGCTATGCATAACAGACGTATTGGCAGCGTTTAATGGCAAAAGAGATAGCAACACGGTCACCGCCCCATTCTTAGCATGAGCATCAACGGAGCATCAACGGAGCGTCAACGATTTTTAGCTTTGCATCTTGAGTAAGTTATGTTCCAATTGGTTGCAGTCATCCATTTATGCGATATTGGCAGCCTTTACTGGCAAAAACAACAGCGAAATGCTCCCTGCAGCATCCTGAAAATGAGCGTCAACGGAACGTCAACAGTTTTAGGACTTGCATATTTCGTAATCATGGCATCGTGCGGATTTTGGCGTGCATAACTGTATTATTGACAGCCTTGCTAGGCAAAAATACCATATATCGAAGGTGAAACACAGATACCAAATTAATCGATATTGCAAACTGCTCAACAACCAAAAGCTCATTAATGGTTGCTGAAAACGCGATTTTGATAAGCTACTATTAACACAGTGCAAATACCATAGCCTTTTATGAATCCATAGATGGACCCGCTGGGCGACCTGCTGACAACCCGCCCAATTCAGACGGGTTGGGAGTTTACCATGGAACCGTAACCGAGTGGGCAATTCGGGTTCATTGACGACCTGGACCGCCAATTTGGTCACCGTTCGGTTTGGACCTGGACCCAGACGCGAAGTGATGGTTCAAAACCGTTGCCAACACTACTCAAAGAGCCTCGTACTCTCTGATGTATAATTTCAAGCCTCCCGTCGCCCACCCGATGGGTCGTGTTGGATACTTACCCGCTGCACTTTGCTCAAGGAACGCGGTGACGTATACGCACCATCAAAAAGACTCGGGTGTTACATGCATCGCAGGGGCTGCAGTTCTCCTGTAGCCGTTTTCACAACGCCTGGCGATGTTTATGCCTTTCTTTGGCCGATAGCGACATGCTGCACTCTCATTTATGTTTAGCTTTGAGATTTTGTCACTTATTGCAATGAAGTTTTCACTTCAGATACATCGCTCGCAATTGCATTTGCTTCGCCATTATTCTATCTTACATGTCTGAACTATACTATGCACTCTTCTCACTGTCTAGTAGTATGCCCTCAGTCCTCCACAGTCTGCGTTGATCCATCATCCGCTTGCGTTGCTTCTTGCTCCTCATCCGCATCCTCATCTGCATCGTCGCCACCATCTCCTGCATACCTGTTGACATCACTGGTTCCCAGGTCAATCCTCTCCACTTCAGTCATAGGCCATCATAGACGGCTGGCGTTGGGTAATGGCATTGCAGTCGTCACATTCGTCACCTACATCTTCGTAACCTCGTCTGCCCCCTGGCTTCCTGAAATGCATTTTGTTATCCGTGTTATATTGTCTATTGGGATGTTTTGGTCTGTGCATCGGATCTCAGGCTCTTCAAGCGCCACTTCGGAGGTCAAATAGTCCAGAAAAATAGCTTTGTCAACAGGCGCTGCTTCCAAACTGATGACCATGGGAGGCGTTAGGTTCTCTGCCTATTGGATCTGATCCTTGACTGTAGCAAGAGTGATTTTATACACCGTCGGTTGGTAGCTCTCCAGTAGTGTGTTCCTGTTATTCATCAAGAATGTATTTGTGTGTGCAACGCCATGCGAAGTTAACAACTTGCGACCCGTTGCAGCGCAGCAGGATGCGATTTTACCACTGTCATTCTTGTAATTGAAGTAATTTAAGCGATCAGATCTGTCCGGTTTCAGCTTTGATTGGGAAGCTTTCGGATGAACACCTTTGATGTTTTGCCACTCCAGGAGAGTATAGTGCAACACAGTGCAGGCAATCATGATTAGTGGTGAGGGTATATGACTGTCCTTTTCGTAAATCATGTAATTATAAAATCCATCAGCACACCGACCGCAGTTATTCGCCCGATGATACAATTTGATATAGATCAACCGTGGGATTGCTTCTGCGACGAAGTATAGTGGACACTGGCCGCTCGTTAGCAGCTTTCGACTCTCTCTGCATTAGATTTGCGCCGTGTACACCACCTGCCACCCACCCTGCTACAGGAACAAGATACTCATTATCTGCCACAAGGGAATGAATGAATTCCAAATGCTCTGCGGCGGATTCAATGCGGTGGAGATCATATACCTCTACTATGTTGTCCCTTGCTGATTGAACAAAATGGGATTTAACCTTATTGACGTGTGTGTGAACCTGATATGGGTTGAAGCGTGTAATATCCAATATGGGCCGTTGCTTCAGTATACCTCTTTCAAGATCTCCTTTGTGTGCGCCTCAAATGCTATCGACCGTATGTTATTTTGCTGCATAGGGGTTGTACAGTACATCCCTATTATCTGCCAGAGTGGGGCTTCAGCTAATGCTTTTGAAACGCGTTGCGTTTCATAACCTTACTGCCTCCAAGTCGCTTGCACTCATAACCGGCCGTCTGTTCCTCATGTAGAGGTCCAGGACTCTGTCTGTTGCAAACACAAGACTCGTCATGTCTCAGTGACCAAATCGATTGAATGCTGCGACTTCTGGAGACCATTGATCGAGGTGTAGGCACCGCATGCAGTTGCAATTCCCACTGGCTCTGTCTCTGATTCTTTTCGGTAGCTAGCATTCGGAGTGGATTTGTAATGATTGTGCACGCTTCTTGATTAAGGATGGTGGTAGGCAGCTTTTGAAGACCGCTGAGAGGAGTGGCAGTGATAGCAATGCTGGATGCGGGGCTGGATACAACACGACGCGTTAAGGTTCCTATGGGTGCTGGTGTGCTACGACTGCTGGTACCCGACATGGTAGTTGGAGTACTTATTGACCTTCGCTGTGTAGCGGACGAGGTGGAAGTGATGCGTTGAGTGATATCTGCAATGTGAGAATTGTTCAGTGAAGATGAGGGGGTGGAGTTCTTACTTTGGATTGTAGAGGCTACAGAACTCCATCCTTGGGAGGAATCCCTCTCGACAGCCAGTAGGGAAATTCGTCTCTTAGCAGGCGGAAGTTCAGAATTCCCCAAAGGCCCACGCATCTGTCGATTTTGACAATTCACAAGACTGTCAACATTTTGTATGACCGGAGTTGTGTCAGGGTAAGCGCCTTGGGATGGCATACTCCGAGATACATGGTCGACGTTAAGAATGTCGGATCAATAGTCTGTACACGCATAGGCAATGGGAGGCGGGGTAGACTTCAATCTGAGTGACCACGGAGGGTTTCGACAAACAAGTGATGCACAGTGTAGATCGCGCTGAACTGTACACCATGACAACACTCGGTGACGAGATCCCTTGAAAAGCATTCAATTATGTGGTTAACTGCCATCGGATAATAGTCAGCGTTGATATTCACTGTTACACCAACGTCTGAAGGTCTGATTGCACCGTGTGAAGGGTGATTATGCCTTCTTGGTGCGGTTATCATAGTATTGCACTCGGTCTTGGCACATTACTTCAAACCATCAATGGTATATATCCTCAGCTTTCCGGTGGATTTCCCCATGTGGCAGGGCTAAAAGTATCACAAAGCGAACAATGACGTATTCTCTATCCTATGATACCAGTTGCATGTGGTTTTTACATTGCTAGGCATTGGTAGCCATGTTGGATGGTTCCACAGTTGGGACAACTTGAGAACTACTCAGTTTACTCTGAGATGCTTGAGGTCTGAGCTTTAAAAGTGGTAGAACATGCCAAAGCAACGCCCGGCGTCGTAAACCGTTCTCACCGCAAGTATTAAGTCTCGCCTCGAGGATCCTCATTCATGAAGTGCATCCTGGTTGCCAAAGATGAAGGCTGGTCCGTTTTGTGTTCATGAACTAACAATATGCAGAATATGAATCAACTCGCAGGAACTCGAGTACATATATCCCTTCTTCGCGTCTACACCTCCATTCTCTTTTTGTGCCGTATTTAACACACCTCCAGCATCGTCAACTCACGCGACATCACATGTCTAGCCCAACACAATGCCTCTCATTCGAATACATACCCAATAATCTACTTGATTTTGTATGTTCCCTCTGGGCTTGCTTCTGCTATGTGCAACTGTATCATAAGGCTAATTCGTCGGATGTGGATTTATTTTCAACTCACAGTGATGGCACCAAAGGGCAGCTGCAAAGGAAAGGGGCAGGCAACTACCAGGACAAAAGTGCCAACATTGGTTCTAAATCGACGCCTGTCGAAGTAACTCCAGGGGAGGAGTTTTGGTGCATTGAATGACCGTCTCCAATGACAATTGCAACCACTATTCAAAATGAAACTTCTGTACGAGGATGGAGCTTAAGTTGAGTACTGGTTAGCCCTGGCGCTCACCACACTATCTCGAAACTCTGGAAATTTGGATCCCGCCTCAAAATTTGTACATGTAAGAAAAGTACCGGCAGCTGTTGCTTTGCAAGTTTTCAGCGTGGGAAACATTGTTGGCTGCACCCATGTAATTCCACCGATAGCTTGTAGTTGTAAGACAGGAGAAGGCCAGAATGAGCAATGGATTGTCTATAGCCACATAGATCTTGTGACTTGGAATGATGTGTATAATGAGTAAAGAGACAATTGCATCTGGCGCGCAGGGAAAAGGAACGGGAGGAAAGATTTTCGCCGCATCACCCATCACATTGTCATCCCGATGCAAGTGTGTACGCAATGAACCCATTCCGACAGATGACACAAGTTGGCCACAACGTTAGAGTGATTGTTAAAAATAGGATACTGACAGAATACAAAGACATGCTGAAACAGCGATCGGAGGGCAATATAATATGCAATTCATTGTATTGACGCTAGCAAGGGAGTAATCCGACACCATGGTGTCTCTGACAGCTCTGACGTAGCGAGCGCACTCCAATGGAGCCATTCCGCCCAAATGGAATTTTTTTTTGCTGATATAATTGATACAATTGCATCCCTAAAAAACAAAATGGATGCTGGCCATTTGTAAGCAGCTTTTGACTCTCTCTGCATTGGATTTGTTCTGTGTACAGCACCTTCCACACGCTCTGCAACAGGAAAACGATACTTATTGTCTGCCAGAAAGGAATTAATGCATTCCAAATGCTCTGCATCCAATTGAAAGTGGTGGAGATTATTCATCTCAGCTATGTTGTCCCTTGCTGATTGAATAACATTGGAATTAACATTATCAACTTTTACTCAAATCTAGGACTGATTCGAGCCTGTGATATCAAACATAGGCCATTGCTGCAGCATATCTGTTCGAAGATTTTCTTTGCGTGTGCCTCAAATGCTATTGACCAAATGATATTTTGCTGCATAGCTGTGTTCCAGTACATCGCTATGATCTGCCAGTGTGGGGCTTCAGCAAATGCTTTTGAAACACGTCGCGTTATATCACTTACCGTCCCGAAGTCACTTCCGCTCATAAAGAGCAATCTGTTTCACATGTCGACCTCCCGGATTCTGCACGTCTGACAATACAAGAAGCATCATGGCTGAGTGAACAAATCGATGGATGCTGTGACTGCTGGAGAACATTTATGGTACTGTAGGCACGGCCTGTGGTTGCGATTGCCACTGACTCTGCCGCTGATTTCTTTGTATAGCTCGCGTTGGCAGTGAATTTGTAATAATCACGCAGGCTTCTGGATTTGCCATCAGTGAAGACAAATTCTCATGACCGCTGAGAGGAGTGGGAGTGCTAGCAATGCCGGATGCTGGGCTGGATTCAACACGACGCATTGAGTCTGTCAGTGTGGCTTCTCCAGGTGCAGGTGTGCTACAACTCCTTGTACCAAGCAAGCCGGATGGAGTCTCTAATGAGCATCACTTTAGAATGGATGGGGTGGAAGTTATGCGTTGAGTGATATTTGCAACAAGAGAAATATTCATTGCACATGAGGGGGTGGAGTTCTGACCTTTAATTGTTGAGACTCTCATACGCTTTGCTAGCAAGAATCCCTCTTGCAAGCCTGTTTTGAAATGGGTTGAGCAGCAGGGGGAAGTTGAGCATTCCGCAATCGCCCACGCGTTTGTTGATTTTGACAATTAGCAAGACTTTGAACTTGTTGTATGACTGGAGTTGTATTATAGTAAGGGATTGGACAGGTATAGTCCAATATAGATGTTGAAAGTTGAGAATGTAGGAATAATTACCTCAGCATCAAAATGCAATGGCAGGCGAGGTAGACTACTTTGTGAGCGACTAGAGACTGCTTTGTCAAACATGGGAGGCGCAGTGTACACAGTGTTGGACTCTCAACCGTGACAATACTCGGGGACAAGATTCCTTGAAAAGCTTGCAATTTTTGGGTCACGAGCCATTAGATTAAACTCAGATTGATCTCACTATTGATATTTACTATTACAGCAATGTCTGCAAGTCTATTCACACCGCTTGCAAGTTGTTTCTGTCTTCTCAGAATGAGTATCATAGTATTGCACTCATTCTTGGCACAATACTTTGAACCATTGATTGGGTATATCTTCAGCTTCCCTGTAGAAATCGCCCTGGAGCCATGCTAAAAGAATTTCAAATCGAACTGTAACGTATTCCCTATCCTATGACATCAGCTGCATGCGCTGATTCCACCGCCATCCATGTTGGTGGCCGTGTTGGATGGTTACACAGTTGTGACAACCTGGGAACTGCTAAGTGTGCTCTGAGACACCGGAGGTCTGAGCAGTAAAGGTGGAGTGTAATGCAAATGCAACAGCTGGCGTGGTAAACGTTCCTCACCATGAATGCCATATATTATCTCGAGGCTTCTCATTGATAAGGTGGCTCGGTGTTTTGCAACATCAAGGCTTGGCCATGTTGTATTTATTACCTAACAACACGCAGGATGTAAAACAAAACTATCATATTTTTCAAGTTGAACCAAGAAATAGCAGAAACCGGAGTATATATATCTCTTCTTCCCAGCTACATCTCCATTCTCTGATCGTCCTGTATTCAATACACCACCAGCATCCTGGACTACCTCGACATCACATGACTTGCGTAATTCAACGACTCTCGTTCCACAATACAGCAGATATCCTACACAACTTTGTAATGTCCCTCTGTCCTTCCTTCCGCCACATTCAACTGTATCATAATCCTAACACCTCAGATGTTTATTCACATTCAATATTCAGCGATGGCCCCAATTGGCTTCTGCAAGAACAGACACAGGCAACTGCTTGAGCAAAAATGCTGACATCGGTGAGAAATTGACACTTGTCGTTGCGTCGGGACCAAATTAATGAGTTAATCCTGGAACACATCTGTGCATTCATATGGATAGACAATGTTTGCGATGTCACGGTTGCGAGGGTAAGGGTCCTCTTTGCAGATATAATCTTTCCTGATCCTGATATGACTCTCCAAATTTAACCATTGCAGCAGATGTGGCCGCACATAAGAAGCAGGTGATCGGCTTTTTGGGAGTGGTTGGCAGCATTCCGCTGATATATGGGGCAAATGGTTGAGAAAACCTGAAACCAAATAAATGATTGGAGGTGACATAACCCCTGTGCCATGAGGGATCAAGTCAATCTCTCCAAATTGCAGATAACAAGCTCCGGGAAGATTTAATCGTCCGGCAAGTGTTCCTCTTGGTTCCACCATGATGATCTCAGGGCAAACATTGAGTTGCCAAGATTCCCCATGTACGAGCCAGGCTACTTCCGAGCCATTAGGCAACAGAATTGGGATGAGATAATCAATGAGGACAATGGTGACCAGAACTGGGCGGATCTTGGAGTGCCAAGTGGTGGAAGCAGCGGTCCTGGCGATGATAAATTAAATGACTATGGCGAGGGTGAAGATGACACGTAGGGCGGTTAAAATGAGACCAGGAGAGGGAAGAAACAATGAATCGGAAAGGGAAAAGGAAGGTGACAGCGGACTGCAAGGGGAAAGGCATGGTGAGAGAGGACTGCAAGGGGAAAGGGAAAGGGAAGGGGAAGGGAAATGGTAAAGGGAAAGGTAATGTTAAACAAACCCAAGGGGGAGATGATAGCTCTTGTGCCATTGATTTGCAGTTGCGGAATCAAATGTTTACGGCAGACTCCGACAGCGAGGAATAAACAGATTGGGTATATCAAGAGCTCGAAGCATCTCCCACCGTGTCCATTTCCTACCATGCTGTTACCTACTGTACCCAGGAGTGAAACAGCGAATATGACTTGGAACATGATTCTGCTGTGGATATACGGATGGTGGATGATACAGTCACACTCCACTGCGTTCATATATGCTGGGATGGGCATATGATCAGGGACGGTCACGATCAAGATATGGTTCATCAGCTGCTCAGTGAATTGACAGGTGGTGACAGTCTCACTGATGTCTCTCTCCCCGATGTCTCTCTTCCTGATGTCCTTGCCACTGAGGCGTGCCCACACGGCGCAGAAGGCGAGGAGTAAATCTGTCCTAGCTTTGCTGTGGAGGAGATGATTGTTGCATTCAGTTTACGATCGGGTCGTTGTCTTGATTCTGTGTGTTGTCCTGATCTATCTCTCTCAGGTATTGATGATTACAAGCGTCACAAGGGTTTTGGATTGCTCAGGTTTCATTTCCATTTTGGGTTTTGTTTTGGTTTTGTTTGATTCATATTATTATGGGATATCGCGCATGCAGCCTTTTTGCAACTCCTGGAGTATAAGGAACCTCCTTGTGATGTTGTTAAGACTGAATAAATCTGTCAAGTTAGCTAAAAGCATTGTGAGCTTACGCACCAGGCTGTTCAGGCCCTGCACCACCTTTCATCACTTTCTACACAGTAAACTCCCTTCATCTCATCTAGTGGACAATGGCTGAGAAGACCGCTTTCTGTTACCTTAAACTTTCATACTCAAAGTCGTTCACCCCAGAAAGCTGGCAACTTAAATAGATCAGATTGCATTGATGAGCCAGGGGAAAGCCATACTCAAGGTTGGCATGAGACGAATGTACAAAACAATCCCTACTTTCTTTTCCGACAAATGAAGAGTACAGATAAATCGATTCAGGGATCAAGCAGAAGGGCATGATGATGTACTATGACAACGTGCTGAAGAAAGGAAGCACTACATTGAATTTCCCATTCTTCAAAAGTGGGGATGGCTTCCAGAAGCTCGTGGCTAGCATGCCAAATGATCATAGTCCTGCGAAGTGCGAACTACATACTCTCGAGGACATAAGATGCAATAATAATCACCAATGCCCCACCATATACTGATGTTGGGACATAATCAAAGGCTTGAGGTCATTGGTGCGGCAGCCAGCCTACGTAGAGTATCACATTTACACCCCTTAGGTTGTGTTAACAGTGAGATGCCACAGACACACCTCTATACTGACATGCATTCTATGGATAGGTAGTGGGAGACACAGGGAAGGTGAGATACCCGAGGATAAAATTGTGCTAATAGACTTTAAGTCTCTGCCCAGAATGAGGGATACCCTGGTTATCTTGATCTTCAAGTCCGATGGAACACAGTTCATGGATTTTGCTTGTGAAAAGACTGAGTTGAGCGTATATACGACAAATGACAATCTATCGTTGGATATTGGCCAGATGCCCTCAATGCACAGTGTCATAATGGGGGGTCTCCTTCCGATTCCAATCAAGAACAACAATATTTCTCAGTAGCAGCTGGATGAACAGTGTAAAAGAAACTGAAAGTTACTGAATGAAGCTCTACGGCAGGTACGCCAGAATCCCACCTATATACACAATCTCATGGCCAAGAGCGGGTATTACCAAGTTCTCTGTCCAAATGATACATTAAGGCATTGCGATCCGGTTTTAGCACAGTAGCGGGCAAATTGCCAATAGTATAGTGACCAACATCATCTCGAGGGGCATGTCTGTTGTTGATTTGATTGTCCAAACACCGAACTAGGAGATAATATACCTCCTGTCAAAGAACACCGCTGGTGGCATTACAAAATATACAGAACACTTAGCGATGGCAAAGCAAAAGTCACTTATGTAGAACTTTTGTTGCGTCATGTCCTCCGAGGATTCATCATGTCTTGTTATATTCCCTGTATGGTTAGCAATCTCCCAAAGCCTAACTTCTTCCATACAAAGTGGATCAGCATGCTAGACCACCTCGAGAAGTGCATTTTCAACATCATCAAGATGCACCAATGGCTTGACAAGTACAGTGAAATCTGTTTATACATGCGAGATGATTACAACCTCACATCACAAAATAAGTCATATGAAGATGTTTGTCAATGGAATGGGGAGGAGTTGAAGAAAATGAGCCGGTACCTGCTTGGAGTTGTATTATCAACAACAACCCTAGTTCCCGTGAGGAATACCCAGGTCGGCTCTAACAGCCCTGACAGAACCTAGTACCCTCTGATGGAGAAATACACGCTTCCCTTCACCGAGGTAATGGGTCATGTTGTATATGTACCTCCTGTACTTTGCGCCAGGAAGGTGATGACATATCTGCACCATCAGTGCGACACGTGTGTTACGCTCTGCGCAGGAGCTGTAGTTATGCTGTAGATGTTTACAAAACACCTGGCAATGTTTCTGCCTTTCTCAGGCCAAGTGGCAAAGTTCACCTCTCAGCAATTGCACTAAACCGGATGTCACACTTTCCCCATACATGAGTAACCTTGGGATGTTGTAACTTATAACAATACAGTCTTCGCTTCAGATAGATCGCTTGCCGTTGCATTCAATTCACCAATATCATACATCACAGATCTGAAAAATACTGTCCACTGGTCACACTCTGTAGTACTATGCCCTCAGTCCTCCACATTCTGCGTTGATCCATCATCAGATAGCGATGCTTCTTCTTTCTCATCCGCATCGTCCCCATCCTCGCCCTCATACCCGTTGATATTACTGGTTCCCAGGTGAAACCTACCATGCCTTCAGTTCTCTACATTGTGCCTTCATCCATCATAGGCTTATGATGCTTCTTTCAGAGCATCCGCATGCACATTATTGCGATCCTCGCCCTCATACCAGTCGACATAACTGGTTCCCACCTCAAACCTCTCCAGTTCAGTTGCGGCCCATCGTCGCTGGCTAGCGGTGGCGATGGCATCACGCTCCTCGCATTCATAACCTTCATCATCATAATGCCGGCTGACGCATGGCATTCCAAAATGTAGTTCCCGGTCCATGCAATGGTTCCCTATGGCAATGTTAGGGTCAGTGCTTCCGATCTTATGTTCCTCAATCGCAACTTTGGAGGTCAACTACTCAAGAACAATAACATTGTCAACACGCGCTGCTTCCATGCTGATCACAACGGCAGGTGTTGGGTTCTCTGCCTGTTTGATCTGACCGTTCACTCTAGCAAGAGTGTTTTTATTCACCCTCTGTTGGTAGCTCTCCGGTAGTCGGTTCAAGATATTCATCAAGAATGTATACATGACTGCAACGCCAGGCGAGGTTCATAACTTGCAACCTGTTACAGTGCAGCAGGATGCGATCATACCACTGTCATTTTTGTAATTGAAGTATTTCAAGTAATCAGGTCTGTGGGCTTTCAGCTTTGACTTGGAAGCTTTCGGATGAACACCTTGGTTCTTTTGCGACTCCAGGAGATCTTGGGGCAACCCGGTGCAGGTGAACAAGATCAGTGGCGAAGGTATGTTAGCGTCCTCGTCGCCAATCATGGAATTATAAAGTCCTTCAGCTTCCTGAACTATGTGTTTGCACGATGATGAAATGTGATGTAGATAAACCGCAGAATTCTTTCCGCCAGGTATTAAAGTGAACACTGGCTATTCGGTATCAGCTTTTAGCTCTCTCTGAGTTGTATTTGGACTGTGTACACCTCCTTCCACACTCTCTGCTACTGGAAAATGATACTTATTGTCTACCCGAAGGGAATCAATGAATTGCAGAAGCTCTGCGCCGGCTTCAATGGCATGGAGATCATAAAGCTCTGCTACAATGTCCCTTGCGGATTGAATATAATGGAATGTAACATAATCGACTTGTGCTCAAACCCAGTACCAGTTTGAGTGTGTAATATCCAACGTCGACTGTTGTTTCAGCATACCTGTTTCAAGATCTCCTTTCTGCATGTCTCGAATGCTATTTAACAAATGTTGTTTTGCTGTATACCAGTGTTCCAGTACATCTCAATTATCTGCCAGTGTGGAGCTTCAGTTAATGCTGTCGCAATGCATTGCATTGCATTACATCCCCTCTCCAAGTTGCTTGCACTCATAAACGGCCGTCTGTTCCACATTTAGAGCTCCCGGAGTCTGCCGATTGCAAAGAGAGGAGGCCTCATGTCGGAGTGACAAAGTCGATGGATGCTGCGACTCCCGGCGATCATTAATCGAGGTGTAGACACCGCCTGCAGATGCAATTGCAACTGCCTCTGGCTCTGATTCCTTTCTGTAGCTCGTGTTCACAGTGGATTGTTAATGATCGCGTAGGCTTCTGGAGTAGCGATGGGAGGAGGCAGGTTGTCAAGAACGCTGAGAGGAGTGGGAGTGCTAGCAACACCGGATGTTGGGCTGGATACAACACGACGCGTTGAGTCTGTCTTTAATGTTCCTCGGGGTACTGGTGTGGTACAACTGCTTGTATCGGGTGTTGGAGTTGATGTATTTATTGACCATTACCGTGTTGCAAACTGGGTGGAAGTCACCAATTGAGTGACATCTGCAATGTGAGAATTGTTCAGCGAAGATAAGGGCGTTTAGTTGTGAACTTGAATTGTAGAGGGTAGGGAACTCCCATCCTGAGAGGAATCCCACTTGGCAGCCGCTATGGATACGTGTCTCTTAGCAGGCGAAAGATGATAATTTGCACAGCTTCAATGCTTTTGTGGATTCCCACGAGTAGCAAGTCTTTGAATATTTCGTACGATCTGAGCGGTGTCAGAGTGAGAGCTTAGGGAAGGCATAGTGCAATACAGGTGGTCAATGTCAAGAAGGTAGGAATGATTTCCTCCGCATGCAGTTGCAACAGCTGGCGATGTAGACTCCTTTCTGAGCGACCATGAAGGAATTCGACAACCAAAGGAAGCGCAGTGTAGATCGTGCTAGATTCTCAACTCTGATAATACTCAGAGACAAGATCACTTGAACAGCAAACAATTCTTGGGTAAACTGTCAATAGATTAAACTCAGCATTGAAATTCACTGATACAGCAATGTCTGAAGGGCGATTTGCACTGGTTGAAGGGTGTTGATGACTTCATTTCGCAATCAACATAGTATTGCACTCATTCTTGGCGCCATATTTTGAACCATTGATTGTGTATATCTTCACTTTCCTGGTAGAAATCCACCTTTATCAGAGCTTAAAGCATTGCATTGCACACAATGACGTATTCTCTAACATATGACATCTGTCAGGTGTGCTTTGTCTACCGCTAGGCATTAGTAGGCATGTTGGATAGTTGTACAGTTGGGAGAACGTGAGAACTGCTCAGGTTGCTCTGAAATGTACAAAGTCTAAGCGGTACAAGAGGTATATGATGCCGAAGCAACGTCCGGGGTCATATACTGTCAGCACCATCAGTACTCAATCTCATCTTGGGGCATCGCAAGCATGAGGTGACTGGTGGTTGTACCAGATAAAGGCTCGGCCGTTTTGCATTTGTTAACCAACAACACAAGTTGAATGAAAAAATCACAGGAACTCCAGTATATATATCTCTTCTTCCCCCCTTCACTTTCATTCTTTTTTCATCTCTCATATTCAACACCCCATGGGCATCCTGAGCTCTCTTGACATCACGTTACTAGCACAAAACTTCGCCTCTCCTTTCAAAAGAAACCTGGTAACCTACCCAACTTTGTATGTTCCATCCTAGCTTCCTTCCGGTACATTCAACTGTATATGAATGTCAATGCCTCAGATGTAGATTCATTTTCAACTCACAGCGATGGCGGCAAAGGGCCGCGGCAAAGGAAACCAGAAGGCAACTGCCAGGGTGAAAATGCCGACACCGGATACAAATCGACTCTTGGTATTGGATTGGGACCGTGTAATGGGGTTCAACTCTAAACACATTCATAGACTCATACGGATATTCCATGTTTGCAGCATCAAGGATGAGAGGGCATGGGACCTTATTTATAATAGAATCTGTCTTGATCCAGTCACTACTTGCGACTTTTCACGATTACCACAAATGTGGCGAGATGCCATGAGCAGCAGTTTGCCTTTCCAGGAGTAGTGGGCAGCTGTCCAGTAATATATGCGGCAAATGTATGATAAAACCTCTGGTCAAATGATCCATTGGAAGTGGGACAATCCCCATCCCATCAGGGAACAAGTCGATCGCTCCAAGCCTCAGACCAGGAGCTCAAGAAAATTTCAACGCACCAGCGAGGGTTTCTCTGGGTATGGTAGCCATGATCTCAGGGTAAAGATTGAGCAACCATGCTGACGGCAGTACAAGCCACGCAACTTCATTGCCGTTATACTACGGTATTGGGGTGAGATGATGGATGAGGATGATGATGATATGAACTGGACGGATGCAGGGGCGCCAAGCGGTGGCAATAACATTGACGACAGCCATAGTGAGAAGCAGACACAGGGCAGTGGGAAAGGAACTGGGAAAGGGAAGGGTACAAAGGATGGGAAGGGGCAAGGGAAGGAGAAGGCAATGAAAGAAGGGAAGGGAAAGGGGATGGGAAACTGCACAGGGAAAGGTATAGTTGGCAAAACCCCAGGTCGAGATGATATCTCTCGTGCCTTTGCATTGCAGTTGCAGAAGCGAATGTATGATGCACACTGAGACATGGAGGGCTATCTAGAGAGGGTATATTTGGAGCTGGGAATATTACCCGCTGTGTGAATTTTCTGAGATAATGGTTCCGACTCTACCAAGAAGTCAGACAGCGAATATTACTCAGAACATGATTCTGATCTGAATATGCCAATGGAGGATGTTGTGGACACACAAGATGGCTTTGAGTTGGATGGTGATGTGGATATGGAACGGGATGGTGACAAAAAAGAGGAGGAAGATGAAGAGCAGGAAGAGGAGGAGGACAAGGAGGATGAGGATGAGGATGATGGCAAAGAACCTGGGACGATTGGCCAGGGAGAGATTGTAAATTGATTTGCGGAAGGTATAGATCCCATGGTAGATGATCCGCAAATCATGCTACCCGAGTAAGGCCAAGAGATGCGCAAGCAGACCCACCGGCCACAACCTCCGGCACCTGCCACACCACTACACAACGAGGAATCTCACCCACAACCACGAACTCCGGAGACTCATCCCCTGAGGCACGCCCGCAGCACTAGGCGAGCCAAGGGGTAAACATGTCTTCACGCTGCAGAGGATGCAATGGTTGTTACGATTCTCTTATGGTTGGGTTCTTTTGTTGCTCGTTTTCTTTGTTGTAATCGAGGTATCTCTGAAATTGATTATTATATGCATCACACGGTTTTTGGATTGCTCGGGGTTTATTTTATTTCTGGGTTTTGTAATGGTTATATTTTATAAGTTTTATTTTGTTTGAAATATTATAGGAAATCATGCATGCAGCGTTTTTGCAACTGCTGGCATGTAAGAAACCTCCTTGTGATCGTGTTAAGGCTCACTGACCTAGCTTAAATAATGTTGAGCCTTCACATGAGGCTGCGCAGGTCCAGCATCAACTTGCTTCACTGTCTAAGATGTATATTGCGCTCATCACATGGTATCGAAAATGCCGCAGAAGACCAGTTTCTGTTGCGTCAAATTTTCATGCAGAAAAAAGTTCACGTCAGATAGCTGCCAACTAACACATGTCAAATTACACCATCCTAATCACCGTCAAGATGTACACAAGAAGAATCTGACTACTCGCAGCGGCCACCGATGCATTTGACCCGCTCAGTGTTGTCGTTTCAATGCTAACACAGATTCAGTTAGAGCCTTGGACACCTTTCCCCACCTCGAACATGTGGAAAAAATTCCATACTAGGAGACTGAACAACTACCGCCTCCCCTACCCTGGACGGAATTATTCCCTGGCGCCGTAGCTTCCGTAATAGATTACATTGCTGAGCCATGGGAACGTAACGGTCAGGATTGTATTAAAAAGCATCTACAAATCAATCTGTACTACCTGTTTGCGACGGTTGACAAGAGCAAATAGATCCAGTGTGGGATCAAGAAGACGGACATCAAGACGTACTATGACAATCTGCTGAAGGAAGTAAACACTGCTCGGCATTTCCCAACCTGCAAAAATGGACATAGTATCCAGAAGCTTGTGGCTAGAATGCGAGATGATCAGCCTCTCGGGGAGTTGGAACTACACACTCCCGATGATATCAGATGGAATGACATTCACCAACACCTGATCAAATATTGGAGTTGAGACATCATGAAAAGGATGAGATGGTTGATGCGGCCGCAAGCTGAGGCCGAGCATTTCATTTATACCTCTCAGGGTGGCGTTAACACCGATACGCTGCCAAAACACCTCTAGACTGAGATGCACACTGGGGACTGATGGTGGAAGACACTAGTGAGGGGAAATGCTCGAGGATAAATATGTGCTAATTGACATTTCAATGACGTTCAGAGTGGATGATACACTGGTTCCCATTATCTTCTTGTCCAATGGGACACACCTCTCAAATTTTGCTGGTGACAAGAAAGAGTTTCCTGTATATATATCAATTCGCAATGTATCTTCGAAGATCTGCCAAATTGGCTCAACCAGTGGCATTGTAATAATCGCTCTCCTACCGTTTCCAATCAAGAACCGCAAAATTTGTCAGAAGTGGCTGGATGAGCTGCGGCAAACCTACCGAGAGTTGCTGAATAAAGTACTCCGGCGGGGACTCCAGGGACTCACCGTGAAACCTAAACCCAGCGGGCAGAGCGAGTATTACAATGTTCTCTGTGCAGATGGTACCTTGAGGCGTTGCAAACCGGTTTTAGCAGCATGGCTTGCGCATTGCGCAGTGAATAGCGACATATATTATCATGAGCGAAATATCAGTGTGTGGTGCGAGTGTCCACAGAACAAACTTGGAGATTTTGTTCCTCCTGTCACGCAACACCCCCGGTGGGTTCATAACCTATATAGAACTTTGAGCAATCCTAACACTAAGGTAGCTGATTCTGAACTTTCGTCACACCATATTTACAGATGATTGAATCTGTTTGAACATATTCTCGGTGTTGTGAGCGACATTCTTAAGGTCGACCTCCTCCATACAATTTAGTTTGGCATGCTTGAACACCTCCAGAAGTGGATTTTCCACTTCATGAAGATGTATGAACAGCTGGTCAAGTACAATGCAATCAGGTTATCTATGCCTACTTACCAAGCTCTTACACCAAAAAATACGTCATATGAGGAAGTTTATCTATCGAATGGGAAGGAGATGAAGGAAATGAGTCAGTACCCACGAGGAGTTGCAACTCAGTCTCTACAAGGTGGAAGCCCTGCTCTGTGTCCCACAGTCAATCGTGCAATTGCGTGCACATGGCAATTGTTAGACTTCGATATGTATCTTCGATATAAATCCCATGATGATGCAATATTGTGCTACATGCAGGATGCCTTGAATTTTTTTCACACCGTCACAGAAGGTTTCTTACTAGAGCAATCCGGGAAACAGATGAAGCCCAAAGCCAATGCCCTGAGATGAGAACTTGTGAAGAAGTTACAGGTGAGAAGGAAACAAGTACTGAACCTTGGACACCATTCAAAAAGCACAGCAAAATGAACGCCTCGCGCCATTATATCAGCCCTGAGATAGATATTTTGAAGCAGTTAGATGATGACTTCCACCGTCTGAATATCCACTTGATTTCTCATTGGGTAGAACTGATTCGTTGATATGGAGCCTTGCACCAGTATTCTGCTAAGTGACATGAACAAGCACATAAAATGAACCTCAAGGACATTTGGAACCCCTCCAATCAAAATCTCACCTGCCTGCAACATATAATCAACTGTCAGCATCATATGCTTTGCTTCGAAATCAGAGAGCTCAATATCCACGCACTCGCTCAGCATCAGGGGAGCAGCGCTGCGACCCGCCAAGTCTTCCCTTCCGGTACTGATCGGGCTGCCCCTTTGGGCTCCCGGTCGTAATCGAAGCCAGACTTCAGGGTACCTCAAAACCGCCTGATGGTAATTATCCTGATGCCATGATCAACGACTGCAGACTATTACTCCACAATACGAAAGAACAAACACATCGCGTGGTAATATACTGCAGTACGTGGGAGTTTGTGAAGCTTTTGAGTCATAACATGATTTATGTATCGGATGAATAACTGCACACAATGTAGCTTTGAATTTACTATTTTATCCAGCTTCAAGTTGAGACTTTAGAAGGTGAAAGTATAGCTCAGATGTGTCGGTGTACAAGAAGCCAGAAGTGGCATGGAGGTGATCAAGGAACGACTGGGTGGGAGTAAAGAAAAGCCAGGGGAAGTGTTATGGCGTACTGAATGAGTATCTCCTGTCCCAATTGCAACGACTATTCAAAATCACGCTCAGAAACAACGATGGAGCTTTGATTGAGTACTGGTAAGCACAGGCGCTCACCACAGGACCTGGAAACTCACTTAACTTGGATCCCATTTCGAAATTTGTACAAGTGAGAAACGCACCAGCAGCCATTGCTTCGCAACTGTTAAGCGTGGGAAACATCATCTGCTGCGTGTACATAATTGCAGTGATAACTACTAGTAGTAACACAGAAGGTGAACAAAATGAGCGATGTATTGTCCCAAGCCATATAGATCTGGTGACTTCGAATGAAGTGTATAATTAGTAATTAGGGACCTGCATTTTGCGCGCAGGGAGGAGGAACGCAAGGAGAGATTTTTGAAACGTCACCCATCACATTGCAATCCTGATGTAAGCACGTATCCAATAAACCCATTTTGACAAATGGTCACAGTCAGCTCCAACACCAGAGTTTTCGTTTACAATTGGAGATCAACAGAGTTAGAGGAAACACTGAAATAGAGAGCGGAGGGCAATATGCAACACGACGCATGGTATTGAGGCCGGAAGCGAAGTCATCCGCCAGCAGGGTGTCTCTGCTGGGTATGATATAGCGTGTCCACCCTGACATTGCAATACTGCCAGGACGGAAGTATTTTTTGCTGATGAACCCAGTCGATTCAAGGCAGATTCTCCGCTCATTGTCCCATATGTAATGATGCAATTGAGTGCACATGGGCATTGTTAGATATCTATATGTTTACCTGATATAAATATCATGATGTTGCAAATTAGAGCTAAATGGAGGATAGCTTGCATTGTTTGCATACAGTCAATGAAGGTTTCTTACTCGGACAAGCAGCCAAATAGGGTAATGCCAATACCACTGCACTGAGAATGGAAATTGTGATGAAGCGAAAGGTAGACAAGGAAACAAATGCCGAAACTTGGACATTGTCAATGCAGAGCCATACAATGAAAGCTTTATGTAATTATATCAGCCACGAGATAGATGTTTCCAAGGGGTTAGATGCGGACATCAACTTTCCGACGATCCACCAAATGTCTCATTGGGTTTCACAGAGTAGTTGATACAGAGCGTTGCAATAGAATTCTGCCGAGAAACATGAAGAACTGCATAACATGAACTTCAAGGACAGTTGGAACACCTCCAATCACAATTTCAACTGCCTGCCACATGTAATCACTTTGAACGTCACCTTCTCTGCTTTGGAATCACAGAGCACAATCTCCCAGCCCTCGCTCAGCATCAGGAAAACAGCACTACTGCCTGCAAAGTCCTCTCTTCAGGTGCTGATCTGGCTGCCCCACAGAGCACCCAGTCATATGCAAATCCAAAATTCATGGGACCCCACAACTGCAGTGATGGACCGCATCCTAATGCGACCATTGAATATGTTAGAGCATTACTTGACAATAGGCAAGAAGCGTCACACCATGTGGCTATATACAGCGGCACACTGGAGTTTATCAAGCATAAGAGTCATACCAAGACTTATATATCAGGTGAATAACTGCACACAATGGAGGTCTGTATTCAACATTGTATTGAGGTTCAAGTTGAGCGTTTACAAGCCAAATGCATATCTCAGATGTGTTAATGAACAGGCAGCCAGAGATGGTCCAGATGGGATCGACTGAACAACTAGGTGTGACGAATTCAACCTCTGGAGAGGTGTTATGGCACACCAAACGGGTTTCTCCCGGGGGAACAGTAAGGACTGTTCTGAATCAAACTCCTAACGAGGTTGGAGGTTTCATTTAGTACTGGTTAGCCGTGATGCTCACCATAATGACTGAAATCGCGGGTAACTTGTATCCTGTCTCATAATTTGTACAAGCAAGAAATGCAACACTAGTGGTTCATTTACAAATATTCAGCATGTGACACATCGTCAGCTACTTACATGTAATTGCAGAGATAGCTATCAGTCAAATGACAGGGAACTGCAGGACGGAGTGATCGATTGTCAAGTGCCACATTGATTTGGATACTTGAAATCCGGAGTATACTTAGTACAAAGAGATTTGCACTTTGTGCATAAGTGGAAGGAACGCATGAGATATTTTCCCAGCATTCCCGATCACATCGGAATTCTGATGTAAATGCATACCCAATGAACCCATTTCAAAATATGGTTATAGTCGGCCACAACACCCGAGTGTTCTTTACAATAGAAGATCGACAGGGCTCAAAGACACGTTGAAACTGCAATTGAAGGGTGATATGCGATGTAACATGTGGTTCTATCGCCGGGCACAGAGTAATCTGCCACCTGGGTGTCTCAGACGGCTGTAATGGAACCCATGCATTTTGAAGCAGATATTATGTACAGACCGGAATAGTTATTCCTGATGTCGTCCTAACCTGATGCTTTAGTTCTCTTCCTGGTTTTTTTTCGGTTGTCAGTCATAGGTTGTATATGGTTCTAGCTTTCGATTTCATCGCATTGGAGTTGTAAGAATAGTTGTAACTTCAGGTCCGGGAATTCCATCTGTACCGTGATGATCTGTGTGGGGTGATCGCAAAACCATTGAACCAGGTCCTCTGGTTGCATATACCGTGTCACCAGTAACATAACCTCCTGTGCCTTTCACAACCTCTCCTAAATATCCGGGTATCCTACCCCTTCAAGTCTTGCATTGAGGATGTCTCTATGGAGTGCTTTGTCATCGACCGAGACCGGAGTGACACTGCAAAGCTGATTTGTTCTGGACATCGCAGCGAGTCAACCACATCTACCAATACCAGATGTATGTGTTGATTTTGGAGGGATTGAGAGTTACAGATACAACAACAATCAGAGGAATCCCAAGAGACTTAGCTTTCATTGCTGTCGCTGCAGCATATTCGACTGTAGACTATGCTCCTACACAATTATGTTCTTTACAAAAAAAAGGTTCATTGACATCAGGACAATGTAAATCTGTCCGGAAGCCACACGCAAACCTCCCAGACACTCTGGTCCACCTCACCGGTACTCCTCAATAATTCCATATACTCCCTGGCCCCCTTGGAGCTAAGCAAAGTGCTGTTTGACTCTGCAAGAGCAATCTCAGGTGCGCCTGAAAGCACCTGCAGTTCTGGAGTTGCATTCCGGATGCTACAATAGTTGACTTATAGGATAGTAAAATTTGGGATCAGCTGAGACCTTTGCGCAGGTCGGCAGGAGACTAGGTGCCGTATTCTCACAGTAGTAGTTTCTTAGAGTTCCATAACTAAAAGGCATTTCGTCTATCATATTCGTCTTTGTTACAGTCACTAGATTCGTTACATCATAATATGGCATGGATCATCTATCTAAGTTTCTAAATATATACATACGGTCAATCTGGCTGCAGACAGTACTCGAGTGTAATCAGAGGAGTGCCTGGAGACGCCAAGTGAGTGAATGTAGAGATGCACTTGGAGGCTGTGATCGTGTGAACTTGGAGAGGGACTTGGAGGCAGTGATCGAGTGAATTTGGAGATGCACCGGGAGGCTGAGATCGAGTTGAACTGAGAGATGCACCTGGAGGCCGAGATCGAGGAAACTCAGAGATGCACTTGGAGGCCGTAGTCGGGCAAGTTTGGAGATGCACCTGAAGGCGATGGTCGTGTAAACTTGGAGGCCGTGATCTAGCGAGTTTGGAGATGCGCTGTGAGGCCAAGATCGAGTAACGCTAAGATGCACTTCGACGCGGTCATAAAGCGAGGATGGAGATGCACATGGAGGCTATGTTCGTGCGAACTTGAAGGTCGTGATGGAACCAGTATAATGATGCTATTGGAGGCCGTGATCAGATGAGTTTAGAGATGCACTTGGAGGCCGTGATGGTGTGAACTTGGAGGCCGTGAGCGTGAGAGTTTAGAGATACACTTGGAGACTGTGATTGAGCGAAAGTGAAGGTAGACTTCGAGGCCATGATCGAGCAAGTTTGAGGTCGCAATTAAGATAGTTTGGAGGCCGTAATTGAGTGGGTTTGGAGATGCAATTGGAGGCCATGATGGAGCGAGATTGGAGGAGTACAAGGAGGCGTTCAATCTGGAAGCGCGACGGGAGCTGAGACTTTATTCTTTGGTTAACTCGTAATTGTGCGAATGAAGAGAATTGAGTACAAAATGGTGTACGGAGAAATAAGAGACTGGCTGGGAGTGGGAGATCGTCGATCTTGAGATGGTGTACTGCGCGCTGTATGCAGTACTCAGTGTATGCTGGGCTCCGGTTTATGCTGTACTCAGTGTATGCTGTACTCGGCGTATGCTGTACTCAGTGTATGCTGTACTCGGTGTTAACTCTTGATCATGGCATGCAGAGATAGAGAGGGACTACTTAAGTTCTTGTTCTTAGATGATGGTAGACTTGAGGACGAGCAAGAGAGCAAGGGGAGGAGATGAGACAAATCATCATTAGAAATTGGGACTTAAGAAGATTTCGTGTACGAGTCAATTTACCATGCCTGATCCGGCAGGTACGAGTCCTGATCTTGCATGAAATTACACCGATACGAGGTCTTCCGAACCCAATCAGGCAAGTCGCACCCCTGATTTCTCATATTCGCTCGTAATCTCCACCACATTCTCATTGTCATCCCCATCTCGCTATTTCTCGTCCACAACTCTACCATCATCGCAGAACACGAAGTTAAGTCATCCCTCTCTATCTCTCCATGTCATGATCATGAGTTGACAACGAGTACAGCATACACCGAGTACAGCATACACCGTGTACAACATACACCCAAGATTGTTCGTCTTGCCTGCATACTCATGATTATGAGTAGACCCCTGAATGTAGCATTAGCTTCCGACGTGCCTCCTTGAGATCTCAAAGATATAGTCACCTTGTCACATTCGCATGGTTGCGAGTTAACTAAGTGCAGAAAACAGTCTGAGCACCCGGCACGCCGTCCATCAACTGCCTCCCAGTACTCGTCTAAACTTGCTCGAATCCGGCCTCCAAACTCCCCTGATCACGGCCTCCAATTGTATCTCCAAACTCGCTTGATTACGGCCTCCAAGTGCATCTCTAAACTCGCTCGATCATAGCCACCAAGTGCATCTCCAAACTCACTCCATTATGGCCTCCAGGCTCGCTCAATCACGGCCTCCAAGTGTATCTACAAACTCGCTCGATGACAGCCTCCAAGTTCACATAATCATGGCGCCCAAGTGCATGTCCCATCTCGCTCAATCACGGCCTCGGAGTGTATCTCTGAGTTCACCCGATCGTCATTTTCAGGCGCACCTCCAATTGCTCTCAAGTACCAGCTGCAGCCAGGTCAGATATAGTGTGTGTAGATGCGTAGCTATATAGATACATAGATACATAGATGAGAATACAAACTGAATGCATGAGTTTTAAAAATCGTTGAACAAAAAGTGAGTAGCTATGATTTCCAGCTGCACCTGCAGCGTTCCCAACGATTTTCCCAGACTGCTCTACTGTGATTTGAGGTGCTCCCAAACTTGTCGCCGGGGCACCCAGATGCTCCCAGGCTTGTCGTCGGCGCTCCCAGTTACTCTGAAGGCCGGCAGGAATGCCCTCCTAGGGTCTGATACTCTCCTGAGATTGACTCATCTAAGTTTACACTCCTCATCCTCTCAGACACTCCTGGAGGCTTCCAGTGACTAAAATACATTTTGCTGACGGAAATGGCAATGTGTGAATAGCCAACAGTTCAATCCTCAACACTTTGTTGAATGTTGTCTGAATACTGAGTCGTTATTGTCCTGACCTCCACCCTCTCCTGCTGTGTCTGTGCATCAAGGATTCCAAGGAGCAGGAACATCTGACTGTTTTCAAAAATAAGTGTCCAAATGTTTCTTCTCAAAACTAGCTTTAAGTATCACTTTAATGCTATTGGAAGTTTTCACAGGTTTGGGTTCAAACACAAGACAAGGGGTTTGGATCAAGATCAAACCAAATCATTTGGGAAGTAGATATACTATTGTACTGTTGAATTTGAATATGGGGATCAGTGAGAGTATCGGCGGGTATTAAATTCTGTAAGTCATAAAACTTTCTAGAAGCAATTTTTGCAAACACGTATCGAATGGTTATTTGGTACTAGGTATACACAATGGGCAACAGAGCAAGGTTTGAAACAATTCTTACACTCTCTTGAGGGATGTAGGCAGTTTAAATATCAGGTACATTATACTAGGACTCATTATAGTGTAACAGGTGGAGTTGAGCGTTGATGATATTGGTATCGATAATATCCTGTCAGGAACAAGACAAATGGCGCGCGAAATTTGTATTGAGAGGACCAGGATAAGACAAATTTCCACATCGCTTCAAAGTTGAAACTTGCTTTGGTATACAAGAGAACGAGTAAACAGAGAGGAAAAGGCAATCCTCCAACCCCCTACAATATGGCTGCATATACACTTTGTCTGCCACCCTCAAATCTTTCCGTATGCTCCAATGTACCATTCGACCTTTCTCCCACCTCAGCAACAACTCTAGTTTCCGTCTGAAACACCTGGGTGTTCCAGATGGCTCTGACGGCTCTGACGGAACCTTGTACCCTCTGACGGAGAATTACACCCTTCCCTTCGCCCAGGCGACGGGTCCAAGGTTACTGGATTGATGTAGTCGCCTTCAGGTTCACCTGGGAGCACCAGGGAGCACGTTGAATCAATGTAGAGCAGTCTCGGAAGAACATTTCCTTTGGGAATGCTGCTTGTGCACCTGGAAATCATAGTTTGGATTCTCATCTATGTATCTATGTATCTATATAGCTACCTGTCTACACCCGGTATATCTGGACTGGCAGCACGCGGTTATTGAGAACATATTCGAGGTGGGCCTGAGGATGGCAATCGAGTGAACTGAGAGATACACTTTAAGGCCGCGATCGAGCGAGATTGGAGATGCGATCGGAGACCGAGATTGAGTGAACTCAGAGATGCAGTGGGAGGCCGTGATCAAGTGAGTTTGGAGATGCATTTGGAGGCCGAGATCGAGTGAACCCAGAGATGCACATGGAGGCTATTATAGAGCGAGTTTGGAGATTCACTGGGAGGCGGTGATTGAGCGAGTTTCGAGATGCACTTTGAGGCCGTGATCGAGCGAGTTTGGAGATGCAATCAGAGACCGGGATTGAGTGAACTCACAGATGCACTGGGAGGCCGTGATTGAGTGAGTTTAGACATGCACTTGGAGGCCGAGATCAAGTGAACTGAGACATACACTCCGAGCTGTGATCGAGGGATTTTAGAGATGCACTTGCAGCAGGCTATGATCGAGGGAGATTAGAGGAGTACTTGGAAGTGGTCGATCTAGAGGTGGTCGATGGGAGGCGCGTCTCGGGCTGGGACTCTATTCATCGGTTAGTTTACTCGAAACTGTGGGAATGTGATGAGGTGACCTTACCTTTCATGCTTTTACGGAGAACTAGCTGGTGGCAGTCACTCGGTAGGGAGGTACATCGGAATCTGAAGCTACATTCAGGGGTCAACTCGAAATCGAGAGAATGAAGGGACAACAGACAATCCTAGGTGTATGCTGTACTCGGTGTATGCTGCACTCGGTGTATGCTACACTCGGTGTTAACTCATGATGATGTCATGGAGAGATAGAGAGGGATGACTTAATCTTGTGTTCTTGCAATGATGGTAGAGTTGAGGACGAGAAAGAGAGAAATGGGAGATGAAGATGAGAACGATATGGAGCCTACGAGTGGACCTGAGAAATCAGGGGTACAACTTGCCTGATTGAGTTTAGAAGACCTCGTAACGGTGATATTACCCGCCGGATTAGGAATCGTAGCTGCGGTATCGGGGATGGTAAATTGACTCGCACACGAAATTCTCTTAAGTCCCAGTTTCTCATGATGATTTCCCCCATCTCCTGTGATCTCTCTCTGTCTTGTGCTCAACTCTACCATCACCTAAAAACACGAAGTTAAGTCATCCCTCCCTATCTCTCTATTCCATGATCATGACTTAACGTCGAGTACAGCATACATCAAGTACAGCATCATGCGAAGATCGACAGTCTCCCGCTCCCAGCCAGTTTCCAGCTCCGAAAGTACTCCTCCAATTTCGCTCAATCATAGCCTGCAAGTGCATCTCCAAACTCGCTCAATCACGGCCTGCCAGTGCATCTCTGAGTTCACTCAATCTCAGTCTCCAATTGCATCTCCAACCTTGTTCGATCATGGCCTGAAAGTGCATCTCCAAATTCGTTTGATCATGGCCTCCCAGTGCATCTCCAAAGTTGCTCTATCACGGCCTCCAAGTGCATCTCTGAGTTCACTCAATCTCGGCCTCCAAGTGAATCTCCAACCTCGCTCGATCACGGCCTCCCAGTGCATCTCTGAGTTCACACAATCTCGGTCTCCAATTGCATTTCCAAACTCGCTCGATCACGGCCCCAAAGTGCATCTCCAAACTCGCTCAATCACGGCCTCCCACTGCTTCTGCAACGTCGCTCTATCATGGCCTCCAAGTGGATCTCTGAGTTCACTCGATCTCGGCCTCCAAGTGCATCTCCAAACTCGCTCGATCTCAACCTCCAAGTGCATCACTCAACTCGCTCGATTACGGCCTCCAAGTACATCGTTAATGAGAGAGGGTGTGTGTACGGAGATACAAGGGTAACGGAGGTGGACTGAGCGACTGTGAGTACATATTCAGGAAACCCTGGGGTAGATAGACATCATCTCATTTTCATCTCATCTGGATCTACGCAATTGCGTGGATTCTCATGGCCAGGTAGTATCATATCTTCTCACTACCTTCCTAGGCTCCTCGAGCTAGAACTGTGCTTTCTCACGAATTCCGTGGTGCTCTCAATGGGTGTCTCCAGGTGCTCCTCTGATGATGCTCGATGATCATCTGTGGCCAGATTGACAGTATGTATATATATAGAGATACTTAAATAATGCATGCCATATTATGAGGTAGCGAATCTAGTGACTGTAACAAAGACGAATATGATAGACAAAATGCCTTGTGCTTATTGAACCCTAAGAACCACTGCATTGACAATACAGCACAAAGTCTCCCGCAGAGCTGCGCAGCGGTCTCAGCTGTTCCAAAATTTGACTAGAACCTATTGCAATGTATTGTCACAGTTGGCCACAATGCCAAAGTGTTCATTTACAATAGGATACCGACAGAGCGAGAAGAAACACCGAAACTGTGATTGGAGGGTGATATGTAAGGTAATGTGTGGTACTGGTGACGGGGGCGGAGTAATCTACCACCGGGATGTCTCTGACGGCTCTGATGGAGCGCTTCCACTCCGACGCAGCCAATCCTGCCGGATGGAAATGTTTATTGCTGATGCACCGCATTACACACCACCAACACCACTCCTATCAGTTCAACCATGGCACATCGCTTGTTGTGGCAACAAATCATGCCACTTACTTATCATAAGAAATGATACCGCAGCCACTTGACTATATTCTTGCACCCATTCCGGTTCTTCCAAGCTCGTCATCTTGCTGTCGCAACAATTCATTACACCCGACCGCATATGTCCACACCTTCATTCCTATGTGCCTTTGACACATTTCGAGTCGTGTCACAACCAGCAAATGAAAATGATTTCACTCATTGCACTCAATATCAAGTCCCCACACCACGGATGAAATCAAAGTCACCAGATTTCACGGCACAGGACCAATAAAAGGATGCTTAGAGATAGAATAATGCAGATGCGGAGAGAGTGTGGAAGGAATTGTGTTACTGAAGGGATGAGATCTTCGGAGACACAGGAATGGCGTGGGAATCCGGTGAGAGGGTGGCGGTATAATTAGTTATGATATGGACGTGAAGACTGGTGTTGTGACGTCGGGCGATGTGCCATGGTTGTGTTGATAACGAGTTGTGTTGATGGTGTGTAAAATCATGGGATGATATTGGATGGTACAGCGGAGCATGAGGAATAGTTTGAGGGTGGCAGACGAATTGTATATAAAGAGAGGATAGTTTGGTATTGGTGGATTTCTTTTTCTTCTCTCTTTACTAGTTCTCTTTTACAGCAAAGCTAGCACGACTTTGAACAGCATCGACACTTGTCTTCTGTTGATTTCCTCAACACGAATGTTGAGCGCCCCTGTTCTGTTTTCGAAATCACCTTGTAGTTAGGAATATCATTTACACCCGACCCTGCCCATTACACTAGAAGTAGTCCTTTCACAACGTACCTGAAATTGAATGTGCCTACATCCCTCCATAGGGTGTAAGTATTGTGCCGAACTCTGCTCGGTATCTTGTTGGGTTAACCTAGCACCTACTGGCCGTCGCATGTACATTTGCCACGATTGCATGGACGAGTTACTCTGACATACTGGGTTTGATATCCGCCGGTACCCACATCGATCACCATATTCCAATACAGTAGTACGTCAGTCACTGAACGTCTGGAACGAATTGGTTTTATATTGCCAAAACCCCTCGCCTTCTTTTCGAACCTGAACATTTCAACACTTTCGAGACTATCGAAGTAATACCTGCAGCAATCGTCGAAGTGGAACCATTGGATGATAGTTTTTTTGAACAATCAGACGTCCCCTCCCCATGGAATATTTATTGGACAGACACAGCCATGGAAGGTGGCGGATTTGATGTTAACAACCCCGTGTTTGGACAACATTGTACAAAGTATTCCAGACTTCATTTTGAGGGGTTTACTAATTGTGACCCCGAGGAAGCCTGCAATTGTGAAGGACCTACCTGTGTAGAGGCACAGTCGACGATATGATACGCAGCGGCAGCAGCAACAACAGCGAAGTCCCGGGGGATTTCACTGATTGTTGTAGAACCCCGGACCCCGACTCAGTTGGAAATTGACCCACATAAATGGCACTGATAGATGTGGGTGATTCATTGCGATGTCAGGATCAGATCACCACGATTGGGTGGCTCTGTCATCTGCCAACGACCCGGCCTGCATAGGAGGAATCGTTAACACGAACAGTGTGGAGAGAGACTCTGCGGAGAGTCAGGCGATGTTGGAGGAAGCAAACGACGTGTTGAGACGGGTGGCCTAGTATACAGAACCTGCAATCACGATACAGAGGGTGTGAGACCACCGGGAATAGATGATCATGCTACAGAAGGAGATAACGGACCTCAAATTGCAATTGTTCCACCCCCCCCAGTCCGATCATACCGAAATCGATTGTACCATATGGACTCTGACAGTGGTGCGGGACAAAGCCAGGGTGTGGCCCATAGCTCCAGGAACAGAGAAGGAGGTATGGGAAAAACTGGCAGCGATGACCCGGGATGCACAGCAGTCTGGAGGGAAAGTCCGCGGTTTGAGGAAGCAGTTAGTGAATGGCCTGACTCTCGCGGCCTGAGCGACTTCGGCTGCTCCTCAGGCCCAGGAAGAAGGAGGCCAGAAATTTCCAGAGTCCTTGGACATTGTACGGTCAGATCGATTTCAGTTCAGCGGCTGGATTGCTCAACTTGGGATTGTCATACAACACAAGCATGCCAGTTTTCCCGACGATCATGCGAAAATGAAGTATGCATTCAACCGCCTCAGGGGAGTAGCCTTATGCCAGCACTTGCCACACGTCAAGGACAACGGGGAGGTAGGGCTGGGAAACCTGCCACCTTGTATACAGCTCCTGGAAACAGCTTTTGAGGACACCCACCAGGTTGCCACTGAACAACGGAAGATGCAGGAAATTCAGCAAATAAATTGCAAGTTCTCTCAGTACAATGCTGAGTTCCAAGTTATTGCTGCCGATCTTGATTAGAACCCTTCGGCCCTGCAGATGGGGTTGTCCGAGGAAATAAAACACTCCGTTACATAAAGTGATATGCCTTAGGGATTTCCCGCATTTGTGACGGTTTGTGAGATGCAGGATAAACAAATTCAATAACGGCGAGCGGAAAAGGCTGCACACCTTACAGGAGGATGGTCAGGGTTACCTTGCTCCCCAAAGGCGCCTGCTCACCCGAAAGATTCCGCCGGAGCTCCCGCTGGAACAGTTGCCGGATACACAGGACCAGCCCCTATGGATCTCAGTGTAGGCAGGAGACAGATTTTGGCGGAGAAAAGAGCGAAGAGATTCCCGGATGGGGGGTGTTTATATTGTGGTGGGTTTCACCGCAGTGCGATGGAGTGTGCGGTAAGATAAAAGGCTCAGATGTTCACAGCGGCTGGAGTGGAGGTTAAGAAATTAGGAACCAAGGTTGATTCAGAGAAATCGGGAAAAGACTAGGTCACCCCAAGCCGGATAGTGATTTGGTTGATGTAAAATGTTTCGCTTGAAATGATCTGAAATGCATTGGAATTTCGCGAGTTTTAGTTAGCAAGATGGAGGTATTGGAAGGGTCAATGGAATGAAAACATTTAGTAATAACCTGTACATTGACCATGAATAACCATAGAATACCGATGCATGCGCCAATTGACTGTGGAGCTACGGGCATTGCATTTATGGATCAAGTCTTTGCTTGCCATCATCAGATACCACAACAAGAGTTGAGGGAGAAGAAACAAGTGGATGGCATCGACCGAAGACCGATTGAATGTGGAGATATTACGCATATTGCTCAAGTTGGCATGAAGGTACACAATCATGAGGAACAATTACCAATGTTTGTCACAAAGTTGGGACATTATCGAATTGTCATGGGAATTCCCTGGTTACAGTGATACGATATAGCAGTGCATTTTGCATCGAATACCGTTACTTTGGGGTTACAATATTGCACTACACATCATTATAATGCACATGTATTGGTTCAGGCAGTTACCGAGGATCCGCCGGAATCAGTGTGTCACGAGAAGAATGTGTTTGAACTGTAGATTCAACCCCAGTGACCATTTCGGGGGAATATTGTAATGGACAAAGGGGCTTCGTTTTTCCATACCGTCAAAAATGGGAGACTTACAGTGTTCGAGGCATCATTATACAATATAAATAAGGCTGTTGAAGCTAAGGATTTGAAAGAACGTCCATTTCAGGAGATTGTTCCCAAACAGTACCATGAATTTCTTCCCTTGTTGAGTAAGGTATTAGTGGATCAGTGACCACCACATCGACCGGGCATTGATCATGATGTATGCCTTAAGGACGTGAAGACACTGACATTGAGATCATTATATTAGATGTCACGGGCGGAGTTGGTAATGTTGAAGGAATCGTTGGAGGAGATTATGTCTAAAGGATTAATTCTTTAGTTGTCCTCACCATTTGCAGCAGCGGTTCCGTTTGCAAAGAAAGTAGATGGTGGGCTAAAATTCTGAATCGATTCTCGGGATATACACAGAAAGACAACAAAGAATTGGTATACCCTCCCATTAATAAAAGAGACATTGAACCTGTTCGGAAAAGCTTGGATATATACGAAGCTGGATGTACCAGAAGCCTATAACCTAATTTGAGTTAAGGAAGTGGATGAGAATAAGTTAGCTGTCCGGACAAGGTATTGACTGTTTGAACATCCGGTGATGGTGTTGGGCTGGCTAAGTTGTTTTGACAAGAAGTGGTACGCCTTTATGGCCTACCAGTAAAGATAGTTTCGGATTGGGGACCTCAGTTTGCATCGACCTTCTGGGGACATTTATGTAGCCGGTTGGGAATTGATCACCGGATGTCTGCAGTATTTCATCCACAGACAGATGAGCAGACCGAATGACTGAATGTGAGTATAGAGCAGTATCTTTGGGTGTTTGTGAATCATCAACAGGATGATTGGCTCAGTGGCTACCTCTTGCTGAAGTTGCCACAAACGATGGGATATCTGAATCAACCAAAAGCACCCACTTCTTTGCATTTCAGAGTGTAGACCCCCTGATGGCATTCGCAGGGGAACCAACACAGGAACGAGATCAACGCCGCGTGGATGTGGATCAAATTCATCCAACATTGGAATAAATTTATGAGCACCTGCGAGTTCAGGTGAAGTGGAGCCAGGCAGGACAGGAAGAGGGTGCAAATTGAGGGCGAGTGCCGGCACCAGATATACAGGTGGGATCCAAGGTTTGACTTGATGCCCGTAATATACGAACCACTCAACCAACTCGGAAGTTGGATTGGAAGCGGTTACGTCCTTTTACTGGTATCAGAAAGATTTCTGCATATGCATATGAACTGGGGTTAACAGCATCTATCAGAATTCACCAACTACAGCCTGTTTCAATTTTGGATCCACTGGTGGATAATCCTTTGGTGGGGCAGCAGGTTGTTGCCCCCCCTCCAGTGGAAGTCGATGGTGAGGAAGAATATCAAGTATCGAGTGTTGAGAATAGCTGAGTATAATGGAATCAACTTCAGTATCTTATTCGATGGACGAGTTATGACTCTCTTACTTGGGAACTAGCATAGTTTTTTAATGGGCTACAGGCGGTTCATAAGTGTCATCAACGGTATGTAAGACAACCCTGACCGTTGGGGAAACCTCTAGGAGAACCTCGAGCCTAGCAGGGAGATACTGTCACGGCACTGGAATAACAGGAGAATACTTAGAGATAAGATGGCGGAGACACGGAGAGGGTGTGGAAGGAATCGTGTCACAGAGAGGCGGAGACGTTGGGAGACGCAGTCATGGCGTGAGCAGGTGGCGAGAGGGTTGCTGTATGATTCGTTCTGATAAGGAAGTGGAGACTGGTGTTGCTACATCGGGCAATGTGCGGTGGTTGTTTTGATATGGAGTTGTGTTGATGGTGTGTAAGATCATGCGATGATATTCGGGCGTTACATCAGAGTATGAGACTTCGTTCCAGTGTTGCAGATGAATTGTATATAACGAGATGATTGATTGGTATTGTTGGATTTCCTTTCCTTATCTCTTTACTCGTTTTCTTGTATAGCGAAGAAAGCACGATTTTGAACAGCATCGACTCTTATGTTGTCTTGATTTCCTCAATACAAATTTCAAGCGCCTCTGATCTGTTTTCGATCTCACATTCTAGTTACCAATATCACTTCCGCCCGACCACGCCCTTTACATCAGAGCCCAAATGGGTCACTTACAATTCTGGCGTTGTAGCTGTTGAATACAGGTGTCTAGAGATCTAACATATAACATATTGTCTTAATTTGCGGTGGACCTTTAGTAGTCGAGGGGAGGTTAACATTATTGTCAGGGCTGAGGCGGGTACAGGAAACTGCGGTGTTGCCAGTAGTGCACACGGTCCCAGACCATTGTACGGATCAGTGCAGTCTAGTGCGGAAATTGTTGCCCAGCACTGGACTAGGATTTTAGGGTGTTGAACTGGACTGATGCAGTACAGACCAGTCCAGTGCTAATTATATACATAATACCTGACCACTGGTATCTGAGTAGTATCTCCTCGGATCTCTGACTTCTCGCATGTTATCCTCTTTTCAAATCATTCTCCATGGACATTATTGCAGTCCAATCATCACTATTGGGCAGATTGATGTAGAGTACTGATCTCATGGAATGTTGGGCTTCTGTTTGAATTGGTGTGAGAGCCTGTTAATCGTGGAAGACTACATGTTATCTTAGACAATTGAGAGAGTGTAAGTCAAGAGACTCATCACAGATTTGGCAGCAGCACCTATTAGTTAACATATGTTTCAGGATGGGCTTGGAAATGGTGCAATAATCAGGCTGCCAGCTTAGGCAGTCCGGACCAGTCCAGACTGATTCCAGTCCAGTGCACAACATTTGTGTACAGGTCCGATCCCAGTGGGAAATTTGAGTAGACTGGACTAGACTGAACTTGGGCGGTTCCAGTCTGGACTGGTCCGCACCTGAACCGCTGGCAACACTGGGCAACTGTATATTTATCATATTCAGCAGAGCTTTCTCTGACCAATTGACCTGTATGGTGGTGTGAGGAGAATAGTTGACATAAACAAAATTAAAGAGGGAGAGAAGGAGAATGACTTGTTATAAATGTAGGGTAGAAGTGGGCACAACAGTCTGCCTGGTCTGCGCTAGACCTTGTTCTCTCCTGGACTACAATTATATGTCTTAGGGGATTTTTACACTGCAGGACTGCAGGTACCAGCGGTGTTCCGAATGATGAACACATGATGCGAGTGATGCAGTCATGATCGTGCCATACTATCTAATATGCCTCCTAACTGTGACTATTATACCTTATTCACACGGTAACCTACTCAGTCACTCGTGCATAGATTGGAGAGCCCGCATCACTGTGCCTTGATCGCAACAATTTCCTAAATTCACTTATCCCAGCACTACACGTCACCCCAAGTCACCCTTATAGGGCCCGGTGTTGCGATATTTCGCTGGAAACTTGACGGCGACATAGTGACCCGAATGACCGCCGGGCGGATGAACTACTGCAACCCCACAATGACCCCTGTAGAGAACCTTGACGTTGGCTCCAAGGCCGTCGGAGCTGAGATGGGCTCTAATCCTAGTCGCAATGCTGCGTACAATTTAAACTGAAACGAGCTGATGAGGGAACGAGTTAATGATAACATACCGGCTCATAGCACATCGCGGAAGCCATAGTAGTACAGGTTTTCAATTCTCAGCACGAACAAAATAGAAGAGTTCATACAGGGGACTACTGTATCTATAGGCCAGTAGTCTTTGTAATTAGAGATACACAGAACCAAGTCAACTAATATATTACTGTATGACCTGGGAGGAAGTCGCCAATACACTAAGATGACCGAATTGACTTACAGTCATAGACTCATTCACGAGTTTTCACTAACCACCGCCACTGGTATTTCTAATCATGAGCTTTCATTTACTTTCATAGTTTTCCAGGCCTTCAAGTATATAAAGACCGAGCTTCTCCCTTAGATAGTAGAATTGATTTTGTCCGCTTGACATTCGTAACATAACTATCCAAAGTGATACGAGTGATGGGCTTATGGCGCGAGTGACAACCTGGTGACTTGGCAACAGCCCATCCGTCGCGTGACAGATGTCATCCAGCAGTCTCAGATTTCGCTGATGGTGTAAAGTTTATCTATTGGACTAATCCATATTACGTGGTGTTGGAAACGGTAGCGGGAGCTGTGAGAAGGTCCAAGAGCGATATCGTTCTCTCTACTCTAGCGGTCTCTCTATATACAGGATGACAAGGCCACATTGGCTACTCCGCAATCGGGTGGACTCGGGCGTGGGGTTGAGCGGATTACCAATCCGTGGTATTTGGCTAGGGTTCATAAGGATCACTAGCGTGCAAACTCAATGTAGTCTCAATCAACGGAACATACAACCACAATTGATTTAACAAAACCCGCCGCAATACAGCGGCAACTTCGGCTAGAACCGGAACGCTCCGGGCCCTAATATGTCTAGTCATGCTCCGCCTTGGACTAGGTTGCGAGGCTCGAGAAGACTAGCAGGTGCCTAGTCTGTTACATGACTATTTTCTCGCAAGCGGCTACGCAATTGTCGGTTTTGAGGGAATTTTGGGTTGTCTTCCTCCCACACTATCTGCGCGAACTGTTGTAAGACACCATAATATTTTCTTCATATTTTGCTGCGATACGCACATATAAAGTGACTAATCGCTCTATAGCAACCTACGTTGACAATTCATGCAGCCGGTCGGACATGCGTACAATTTCGTCTGTGACGCTAGTACCGCAGCGCGATTGGGCTGTGCATTTCTAACAGTTCTTAGTGTCACGGGAACATCTTTCAATGTCTTGCAGCTCAATAGTCTGGGAGTTGCTGGAGTCTTTCCAAACCCGAGATCGCCGTCTAGGGCCATTGTACCCGATATTGAGTCCAGAACCGATGATACGATCTCATGTAAGGAATTATGGATTGCACGCCTCCTTGCGTTACAACCCTGCAGCTGGGATCCTAAAATAATATCCCTGCAGCTTGTCCAATGCCATTCTAATTCCCATATTTTTGCGAAATACACTGTCTGCGAAAGACTCGAAGGCCTTGCACGTCTTCGGGATTACCTACCCTGGTGCTTACGGTCTGGGATGTTTTTTTTGTTTTGTTTAATCATACTGTATTCACTATACTCAGAGTATGACAGCCCCTTAGTCCCCTCCGCCTCTGGGCTAGCCGGCTAGATGGCTGAGCTCCACTTCTGCTACCTGTCGTCCCCTTCAGACAAAAGCAAGAAGGCATCTACATATATCGATGAGACACAAAGGAAATGGGATGAGATCCAATGAATAGGACATGCGGCTGGGTCCTACTCCTCCACCAATTTGGGTGGAAACTTCCCAACATCAGTGGCTGCCAGACAGTCCATTGCTGCTTTATCGCACTGCTTCATGGAGAGCAGCTCAGAACCTAGTACAAGTCCATACCTGCCTGCATTGAATCCTGTTGATTTCCCGACCTCCATCCAGAATATTGTCTCCTGGTCCTGCCATTGACTGCAGTGGCAGAAGAGGTTTTCCTACCTCTTGGAAGTGGTCGTCATTCAGGTACCTGAACATCAACATTTATTGTTGTCTCAGTGTTCAAGTAGTTGCAAGTATGTGCCCACTGGAGCGTATCTGGACTTTAGTCAATAGAAAGTGGCTACCAGTAACTGTAGAGTATTCATTGGGATGGGTCTGTTGCTCCCAGCATGGCTATTCAGTCTGTAGCCAGAATGTTTGCTGTATCTGTACACCTTCCAGTTCGCCACCAGTAACATCTTTACATCTGAGATTGATCTGATTCTATTTGCTGTTGAAGTATATAAAGATTCTTGCAGGTGTGTGGTCAGCGGCCATCTTGCACGATGCTGGCTTGACAGTATGCCAGCTCGTTAGTTGGGATGCCAGGATATTACATGACCCAGTACCTTGCTATTTCAATACCGCACTTGCAACAGGTTCTTGTAAAACTGCTTAATCCACTAAGCTAGACAGTACATTGGCAGTAGGTCCAGCCACTCTGTACTTCCAATAGCCACTTCTGTGTTGCTATACAGTGCAACTTTCATCACTCCAAGTGTCTATAGTGTATCGCTGTTTGTCACAGACCCCCAGAGTGCCAGTTCAATTACCCAAATCCTCAGTTTACAAGCTTCAACTCACTCAGTGTACCACTCACAACAGGAGGCTTTCCAGCTGTCTCCATTGGTATATACTATTGAAGCTTCTACTATGCCAGCTTCTGATGGTGAACCCTCTATCCTGCACATTCAGACAGCTGAATCTTCATTGGTATTGAATTTTCTCACATAGCCTGACATGTAAGTTTTTTGTGTGGTTTCTTTGCTCTACGTGACAGCTTTGACAGGGTACTTTGCATCAAGGTTGTCCCTGCAAATGATCTCAGCTTTCTGCTACGAAATATTGTCTCTTGTGATCACATTTCGTATCAGTATGCCAGTTGTGTGGCGCCCATGCACCACCTTCAGTTTTGCTTCTTCACATGCCTTTCAAAGCCATGCTGTACCTTGTATCTGTCTGGCATTGATGGGTACAGGCATGGGTATAATATGTAAATGTCGCATATGTGCTCTCATTGGCATTGTTGGCAGACTGTCCAAAGTCTATCTACTAGATTGCTGAATCAGTAGAAGTTGAAAATGCTCCTGTCTGTTGGGCCGACTCTTTCAACGCCAGTGCTCACTTTCATGTGTCATGACCACTGAAACACAGGCGACAAGGGCAGCTATGACTCACTTGGCACTAATGTGCACATTTTTCGGATGATGCTGAGTTGAGTATTTGCAGCCATGGACTTTGTCATGGTTTGTTGGAATCCCCTCTGAAGCTGCCATTGATCTCCATCCAGATTGTCAAAAACCTGATCTCCTCCTTGTTCAATTGGATGATATCAGTTCATAACTGCATTCATGTGATTTGTTTTGGATGAGTGTGTTTCTGAGGATTGCTGAGACAGGTAAAAAGAGTTGCATGTGGCTTTGAATTGACAAACTGGAGATTTCGTCCGCTGATCTATTGAATACTCTCCACATCACACACAGGATTCCTCTTCATGACCTGGTTTACATCACACCAGGTTGTCACACTGTAAAGGCTCTCCCCACATGAGAGAAATTTAAGTCCTTGGACTGTCAACTCCACTCAGTTTTGCAGTCCAGTAGTGTATATTGCAATGGGAATCAATGATACTGGTGCACCTAGCGGGATATCTGTTTCAACAAAGTGTCACTGAAAGTGATTGCCTTCAATGAGCATCACCATTGTCCTGTTGCAGGCACAGCTGTTACTCCATGGGATAAGCACTCTATCGATCTACTTGGGCATCTCTGTATTGATTAATCTTCTTCTCTCCACATGGAAATACTGCCTTGAATCCCATTGGATGATCATATTTCAGGTTTCAACTTTACCCACTGTGTATACATTGTTAATCGTGATCGCTCTAGGGTTGATGGCAGAGCATTGTTGTGGGAACTAATCAACAACCACAAGGCTGTGAACTTGTGCCAGTCTTGCCTGAAAGCAGCTCTTTAACGAGTTTCATAACATGATTCCCAATGCAAGTTAGAATAATTATTCTAGAGTACGATTTCAGTGTTTTATACTTCGTCTATCCTGGATATTGAAACACCACCTTGCTGGCACTTGTGCAGATGGCTGGGCGAATACCCATTCAGACCAATACCATCAGTGGTCTTATAATTCTGGTACTATTCTACATCCAGTGTAGCTGTATGGATTCAAATATCACAGTCACCAGGCCCAGCCTATCCTTGACAGACTGTTAAAATAAATCTTTATTCATAGATTCTGTGATGATGCATTTGTGGCCTTAGTCTGCTGATAGTAGTTTGTGGTACCCATCCATACAATGTAGAGGAAGATACTCTGCTCAGCACATATTCTATGTTTTAGCAATAGTAGTTGCAACTATCACCAGTCCACTTGTTTGCACTTGCATCAGGGTCCTCGCTCAGAGGTTAGTTAAGTTTGCCGCTCTCCCTTCTACAAGAAGTCGTTCAATATATTCATATTCGACTGTCAAAGTAATTTCTGCAGTTCGGCTGTCATGTGTGCTGCCACTTCTAACCTCCTCACCATCCTCGCTTATGATTCCAGTTCGCTGCCTCTGATTGTAATGGTCTGGTTCTACCACCGGTTCGATCCAGTTTATATGCATACTCACTTCACATTGGAATTTAAAACTTGGCTGAATGCTCTCTGATACCATTGCGGTGCATACTCTACTGTATTTTCATTGCATCCCTCCCACCGGTTGATGCTTTCTCTCTCCAGCTGTTTCCAATGTTCCGTTGCAGCTATCTTGATTACTGTTGACATCGCAGCTAGGATCAATTGTGTGACTTGTATGTTTTCTGGCTCCTCTTATTTATAAACCATTGTGTCATACACTATGAATTCTATATTGGAGCCTGGAGTCTGGCTCGTATGCTGTATGGTAAATCATGTAATATGTCAAATGGCTAAGGTCAGCACTATGGCAGATTTCCCTTCTTGGCCATACATCGCACCATTGGTAGTGTGCAGCTGTTATTTCCACTCGCATGTCTGTACTCCTGTATTATCTCTTCCAGAACCATTGCAACTCATTACTCCCTGGGTTATGGTTAACAATATATGCTGCCTGTACCTTATTTACCCACAAGTGTTTTGCAGCTACCGTGCCTCATTGTTCTGTCGCAGTGTAGCATTCTTGTCTGTCACTCTCTGGTCTGTATAGTCCACATATCTTAAACGCTCATAATCTTGGTAATCTCTGCTTCTTTTCTCTTGATATAACATTCCAATACATTGTTGTTCAATCTCCAGCTCAGATCTGTCCATTTATACATTGCAAATCAACTTTACTATCACGCTGCAATATACCGAAAGTATTCTTTTGTAACCCCAATTACCGGGTGACTAACTCCATTGCACCCTTCTTCTCATGAAACCTTCTTCAAAAGTATCTCATATCCGTTGTGACCTATTCCACTCTCTACATCAGCAAAATGTCATTTGATCAGAAACCCACAGGCAATCCTCCCAGACACTCCTGGTGACTACACCAAAGCTTCCAAGTACATTCAGACTCTCCCAGACCCCCCTGGAGCTAAGTACCGTGCTATCAGACTCTGCAAAAGCATTCTCAGGTGCTCCTGAAAGCATCTGTAGTTATGGAGGTGCATTCAAGATGCTACGATATTTGACTTACAGAATAGTCAAATTTTGCATTTCCTGAGGCCTCTGCACAGATCTGTGGGAGACTTCGAGAGAAGCTGAGACTGCTGTGCAGAACTGTGGGATACTTCGATTGTGGCCGAGACCTCTGCACTGCCCTGCGGGAGACTTGATGCCGTATTCTCACAGCTTTGGTTGTTACATTACCACAAGGCAGTTCATTTTATGATATTCACCTTTGTTACAGTCACATGATTCGCTACATTATAATATGGCATGCAGTATTTAAGTCTCACTCTATATATACATACAGTCAATCTGGCCACAGATGGTACTCGAGTTTAATTGGAGGAGCACCAGGACACGCCCATTGAGAATAATTAAAGTTGCACAACTTGGAGGCCATTGTGGTGAAGTGATGGAGCTAGTAGGCAGAGAGAACACCATCAACACTGCGGTGCACCTCTTGCAACATCCAAAAGTAATTAAACACAAAGAGCGGTTCGGCATTGTAGAGAGTAGGAATGGGGTGAGAAGATATGATACTACCCGGCGTTGAGGATCCCACGCAATCCCAACGATCCACGATAACGTGGATAGACCAAATGGGACCAAAAGTTGGGAAAGATAGAGTGTGTATTTTCATTGAATGATAAGATAAGATGAGATGGAAATGAGATGATGTCTATCCACTCCAGAGGCTGATGAATAATTATTCACCGTCACTCTTTCCACCTTCGTTACGCCTGTATCTCTGTACATCTGCCACCGTTCCATAGTGATACACTTGGAGGCTGTGACCAAGCACAATTACAGGCCATGATCGTGTGAGATTGGAAATGCCGTTGGAGGCCGAGATTTAGTAAAGTCAGAAATGCACTGGGAGGCCGTGATTGAGCGAGTTTGGACACGCATTAGGAGGCCGAGTTCAAGTGAACTCAGAGATGCACTTCGAGGACATAATTGAGCGAATTTGGTGAAGCACTTGGACGCCATCATCAAGCGAGTTCGGAGATTCAATTGGAGACCGAGATTGAGTGAACTTAGAGAAGCATTGGGAGGCCATGATTGAGTGAGTCTGGACATGCACTGGGAAGCCGGGATCGAGTGAACATTGGGATCCCATCTCAGACTGTGATCGAGTAAGTTGGAGATGCACTTGCAGGTTGTGATCGAGCCAGTTGGGAGATGCACTTGCAGGCCATGGTCGTGTGAGATAGGGGGAGTACTTGGAGGCGGGCAATATGCAGACGGTAATTCAGGAGGGATGCACGAAGGGAGCGGAGACTCCATTCATTGGTTAACTCGTGATTGTGGGAATGTAGAGAATTGAGTACAACATGGTCTACTGAAAGATGAGAGAGTGGCTGGGAGTGTGAGACAGTCGATCTTGGGATGATATAGTATGTGGTGTATGCAGTATTCGGTGTATGTTGTACTCGGTGTATGCTGTACTCGGTGTATGCTGTACTTGGTGTATGCTGTACTTGGCATTACCTCTTCATCATGGCATGGAGAGATACAGAGTGATGACTTAACTTCATGTGCCTAGGTGATGGTTGATTTGAGCATGAGACAGAGTGGAATGAGAGGAGCTGGGGGAAATCATCATGAGAAACTGGAACTTCAGAGAATTTTGTGTACGAGTCAACCTACCATCCCCAATACTGCAGGTACGAGTCCCGATTCGGCATGTAATATCACTGATATGAGGTCTTCTCAACCCAAACAGGCAAGTAGTACCCATGATTTCTCATTTCTGCTCGTATCCTCCGCCTGGGTCTCAACTTCATCCCCAATCTCTCTCTTCCTCGTCCACAACTTTAACATCATTACAGAATACAAACTTAAGTTATCTCTCTCTATCTGTCCATGTCATGATCATGAGTTGACACCGAGTACAGCAGACACCGAGTACAGCATACAATGAGTACCTTTGATTGTTTGTCTTTCCTTCATTCTCATGATTATGAGTTGACTCCTGAATGTAGCGTGAGTGTCCGGTGTGCCTCCTGACAAGATCGGCCGCCTTGAGCCAGCTCCCGATGAGAGCTCAAAGGTAAAGTCACCGTGTGACATTCCCAAATTTGCGACTTAAAAGACTAATGAATCGAGTCTCATGGCCCCAGTGTGCCGGCCATCGACCGCCTCTGCATACTGGTTCAAACTCCCCTGATTGCGGTGTTCAAGTTCGCTTGATCACGGCCTCCAAGTGTACCTCCAAACTCGCTCAGTTATGGCTTGTCAGTGCATCTCCAAACTCGCTCGAATACGGCCTCCAGGTGCATCACCAAGTAGCTTGACTATAGCCTTCACACTCGCTTCATCACGGCCTCCAAGTGTATCGCCAAACTCACCCAATTATGGTCTGCAACTTCGCACAATTACGACCACCAAGTGCATTTCTAATTTCGCTCGATCATAGTCTCCAACTGTATCTCTAAACTCCCACGATTACAGCCTCCAAATTTGTACGATTACGGCGTCTAAGTTCGCACGAGCACGGCCTCCAAATGCATTTCTGGACTCCCTCGATCATGGCCTGGGAGTGTATCGCTAAGTTCACTCGATCATCATTTTCAGGCGCACCTGAAATTTCTCGCAAGCACCTCCTGCCACCTGTCCAGATATACGGTGTGTAGTTGGGTAGCTATATAGATACAGAGATGAGGATACAAACTCAATACATGAGTTTCAAAAACTGTTGAATGAGAAGTAGTAGCTATAATTTCGAAGTGCACCAGCAGCATTCCCAAAGCAGCAGTTGTTTATCCCAGATGGCTCTACTGTGATTCAGGGTGCTCCCAGAATTGTCACCGGCGCTCCATGGTGCTCCCAGGGTTGGTGTTGGCACTCCCAGTCTTGTCGGCGGCGCACCCGTGTGCTCTCAGGCTTGTTGTTTGCGCTCCCAGACTTGTTGCCGGTGCTCCCAGGTGCTCCCAGGTGCATCAAAAGTTCTCTCCGGCGCTCCGAGGCGTTCCCAGACCTATCACAATCACTCACATCGTACTTTTGTACCAGTCATCAGAGATCCCTGATACTCTGAAAGAAAGTCAGGAATTGCCTCCTAGCGGCTGATACTCTCCTGAAATTGACGCATCTAAGCTTACACTCCACATCCTATCAGATACTCCTGGAGGCTTTCAGTGACTAAAATTCATTTTGCTGATGTAGTGCTGACAAGGTCCACCTGAAACACCTTGGGAAATACAAGTGAATTGGTCACATCATTGAACTCAGCGGCTGCCATAGTATTATTTCTGGCGAGGGGTCAATTATGAGCATTCCGCACACCACCAATGCCATCACTTATTCCGTGCCATTCCATTCCTCTCCAGCGGCCTTCAGTTGTCCTGCTTTGTGTCTTCTATCTCTAATCTGGCTAGTCACTTACAGTACTTTGTTAGTGCATTTTTCCTTCTGGAAGTCTTATTAATAGATTTGAAACTGTTTGTCTCGCATCCTACTGTGATCACCTCAGTTTTCACTGTGCAAAGTCACCCTGAATACATATTTATTTCCATTGCACATTATACATTGTTCCAAAGTGGAACTGCATCATGCCATACATATCCGTTTCCACCCAACTACAAACCACTTTGCCAGACTCAATTAGTGCAGTTGTAATGGCACATCTGTACATGCCGTGTCCGGGGCCGGGGAACGCCCGGTATATATAGTCGGCTCGCTAGGAGTCTTAGATCTCTCGCGATAATCCTTCTTTAACTCCCTTATACTACTCCACACAGTTGGCATCCACATTTGCAACCAGAACTACTTATTTACCTTTATATGAGGCCATACACGGGCGTATGCCTTTTCAGCAGTCCCAAACTGTAGCCAAACTTGGATTGATATTGGCTGCTCTTTGACCAAATGTTGCCCCATCAATTGCAGAGCTCGCCAAGGGGTCAAAGTCCCACATTCAGGTAGAGTTCAACTTTGCAAGGTACTTCAGTGGCATGTAGTTCTACTTTGTTCACTAGTTGCAGTGTCACGAGCGCCTCCATTACAAAGAAAATGACCCCTGATGTCTGAAATGGGTGGGATTGGGCGGAGATGATAATGATAACTCCAAAGTGATCGACGAATACAAGTCATGGAGGCTTGAAGTTCATTTCGAAGGATCAGAATTCAATAAATGTCGAAACTTGTTGCAAGTTGTTACAGGCTTTTCTATTCCGAATACCAAGTAGAGAGTGATGAATTGCACATCCTCCAACGCCAAACAATGTCTTGGAATATGTAGTTTGTCCGCCACTGCATATTATTCCCAATACTCTGATATCGTATCCAAATATTGCTGCATAGTATTCCACACCACTGCAACAACTGTGATTAGCACAACCGTGCCACATCACCAGACATCTCCATACCTCTGACCAATTCCTTATTATTCTAAATCATTCCACTACAACAGTACAGCGTATCAGTACATTCACCACGTCTTTCTAAGTCTCCGCCTTTCGATTACACCATATTCTACCATGCTCTTTGCCCCTCTCCGCCCCCATTCCTGTATAACGTTGTTTAATCCTTGGGCCAATGCATTGTCCTGGTTTCTTCTTTCGACTTTCTCCCCCTAATAGTTTCCAGTTTCAACAGCTATTTCTTTATTCTCATTCTGACTTGTATCTGTCAAATTCAGTTATCATACTGTAAAATTGCACACATTTCTCCTGTTGGAACTGTGTGAAGTTTCTGTCTTTTTGGTCATTTGTTTCGTGCCTTGTGAATCATCCCATGCTTTTTTCAGATTGGTAAGTAAATGTAGTCATCTCAGATATATATTAAGCATGATCAGATTCAGTTCAAATTGAAAACAATTATATGAAATTATCACTTGACAATTTAATCATAGTTTATAATCTGAAGCTATGTAGGTCAAAGTTGACAATCTTTAAAGTCTTTTGTTAATTTGCGATCAAAGAGGACCAGTCAAGAGAGAAGAATATAAAACTCTCCAATTCCAACATTATCTCTGCATATAAAGTTTGTAAGCCACGTAAAGAGTATTTCTTATTCTCCGATATACCATCTGTCATATTCCTTATTGTTTTGCACCCAACACCCAAAGCTCATATCAATCCAACTGCATTACATTATCCCACTTCACAATACCTCAGACCACTTCTTTATTATTTCAAATACTCCTCTCACCATTACACAATATTCTTACTTCCTCTCCTGTTGTTCAAATGTTTCCATCTTTCTAAAGCACCAGTAGCTTCCATCAGGTTCAGTGTGATATGATCGCTCATCTGTCAGAATGTCTGGTATCATGGAGTAGTCAATATATCTCCCACTCAGTCACCAGGTACTCAAAGTATATATCATAACCATCTTTGCTGCCCTCGGTCCTGTTAGTGGAATATCCTCAGCCCCTATTCTCTGTCAATGGACGTCTCAAGATGGATTGGTGGTGTTTCAATACCGATCTGTTGAACACAAAATGTAACTACTTGATGTTCACCTGGCTGTCCTCAATCGCAAAATCCAGATGCCCTTCAGCACGATGCTCTTCTGCTGAAGGTGGTAGATCAAGTCTCAAGCCAGAAACAAAACCTTCAGCCACAAGATGAAGTACTTACACTTGAATTGAAATGTGAATTCCTGTTGATGCAAAATGATTCAACATATACGTCCACAGGGAACTCTTGTCAACCACAATGTGTGGTCTGAATTCCTTTCCATCTAATGTAGGTGTTGATTTTGTAGTTACCACATAGCAGGTGTTCCACCAGTTCTGAGAGCCTCTCTGTACATTTGGTGCTAGTGGTGTATTCCAATTTGCAATATCTTGGTGAATAACTTGACAACAACTCATCTCCACCAAGTGATGAACTTGAACATGTTCCTTCATATCTTTAATCTGTTTCGTACTGACCTGTCTGCTGGCATGATGTTTCGCTGGTTGTTCTAACATCATTACCTATGGGTTAACACTGTTCAGGATAATCAAATGGGGAGACATTTTGTTTTCTCCAAAGTTTTATTGTTTGCAGTAAACTCAGTTATGAGACCCCACATCACCCTGGCAGCATACTGATGGCTACAGAATACCTATATGGACAGTTCCATACTTCCATTTGTTAATTCCATTTGACAGTTGGTCTCTAAGGGAAATCCTGTTACAATTCTTCATTTAATCCTCAATCACTTATGCGAACGTTCATCGTATGGTTATGAAACATGGGACACAGAAGCATTGTGAGAAGGAGGAACAGGTAACTAGACAGCGGACAATGTTCGAATAGTAATCATGGTATGGTGAGATCACATACCTGCCGAGACACCTGATTACAGGAATGTTGGCAAACCAGCATGATTCGCTACCCGTCAAGCCATGTGATTGGCTGCATTGTTTGGGACATTACAGTCGAAATCTTCAGTACTGCTTTTCAAGATTTTCTGATTCTGGTCGCAATTGGATATCCAAATGTCAATTCTAAAATATTGAATTTGCTGTATCATTGTTGTTTTTTGAGGTTAATTTATTGGTCACCTTTAAAATCGAAACAAAGAGATACACTACTTGCCCCATCTTACAAATCAGCATTAGAGAAGTGTCCACAATGTTTGGTCTTGCGTCATGGGTGATCTATATAACAATTGGTTGCAGAGTTTGTGAAATAACATATTGGCCGTCTTTATAGGCAGATGAGACAGTGACTTGCTTCGTGCTCCATTGTGAAAATCGGTCTCAACAGAGTGTCAATGGTATCTGGACATGTCAGTCTTAGATTTCAAAACAGACTTGCTTGTTGTGATGAATAATCAATGTTATGGCCGCCATATACTGCAACAAGTAGAGCAAACACATCCCGACTATCTCTGACGACTGAGCAGTAATAGGACCTCACAGATTCTTGGTGTTGTCACTTACACAATTGACATGTGATTCAGCAATCGTGATGTATAATCTAATTAATGCCTGCTTTGATATGCAACAGGGAAAGCGACAGGCTCCCAGAGCAATCTTCAAACTAAATGCCAATTGGGTGTCAACGGTTTTTGGCCTTGCATCATTGAGAATCAAACTGAGATGTGGCCAATATTGACTGTATACAAAGTTTTTATCATTTTCATAGGTTAAAAATGCTAGTCAACGCTTAGTGGCAGCTTGGCAACTGATTAATTGTGGTGCTATCTGGAAGGTTGTCGCAGGAATGTTATTTGCCTATCTGCTGATAAAGCCTTTTAACATCTCGTTTATAGAGGTCTGCAAAAAAGACCCACTGGGAACAATGACCTTACGTGATGCGTAACTCCAAGTGAAGCTGTTTGTGAGACGGTAATTCATAGCTACAATGGCAAAGCAAGGGGGTCGTGAACAGCTGGAACAGTCCGACATGCACCTGGCCTTGAACATGGCCAAAATGGCCAAAGGAGGGTTTTTGCACCCCACAATTGAAGAAACACAATACCTAATCAAGAAACCTCGTGCCAAGATCCAAGAAGAGAAGATGCTGGGTGTTGAGTCTCCTGGGCATTAGAAGATGAAGTCTGCGATAGAAAGACACCCGGCTATGCTTCATCAAAACCAAATGCCTGGGTGCCCAGCTTGCCAAAATGGCACCTTAAAAAATTCCCAGATATGCTGGAAACACAAAGGAACAGGTACACCTCTGCCCAACCGACGCAGGAAGCAGACTCCACAGCCGACTCCATAGCGGACTCCAGAGCTGACTCCTGAGCCGATGCCATATCTGCAAGGAACACCACCCGACTCAACCAGTCACACTTCTGGAGCTCAACATCTTGAAATCGTCAATTTGCCGGCCAGATAAGCATATTCACATACATCTCTTCAATGTGCTGGATCATTTATCGTCGATAGATCTGGCGAGGATAGCGAGCACGATACAGATTATGCTCCAGATATGTTGCCTGATGAGGGAACATCCGCTGGTTAGTACACTATCTGCTGTGTGGTAATGCAGCTAACATTGATTTCGAAGACCAGAGCAGCCTATTGAGCGAACCTGGCTGTGATGACTAGCATTGATCTAATGGCACAGCATTTTGGAAATTAATATTATCCTGATTTCGCGGATACTGTAGAGTATATTTTAAAGGATATATTTATATGTATTATTACAGAACAATGTAGTGATCGAGAAAAAGTAAATGTAAACGTTAGACAGGCTGCCAAATCAACGTGAGTGATAGACTATGCCAAATCGAACGATTACATGATGTGGATACATCTGTGGCAAAATGAGAGTCAACGGAGCATCAACAATTCTTGTTCATGTATCTTGGGTACTCTGTGGTGAGATAGCTTGCAAATTGTCATAAATAAAGTATTCGCTGCCTTTATTGGCAAAAGAGACAGTAAAGCGCGCCCTGCCCCAAGATGAAAATGACCGTCAGTGGAGCGTTAACAATTCTTGGTCATGTATGTTGGGTAATCTACCAGGCGATAGGTTGCATGTAGTCATAACCACAGTATTGGCTGCTTATATAGGCAAAAGAGCAAGTAACACGGTGCCTGCCCCATCATGAAAATCAGTGTCAGTGGAGCATCAACGATTCTTGGTTACGTATCATGGGTAATCTTGTAGGCGATGGGTTGCACATAGTCATAAACGAATCATTGGTTGCCTGTATAGGCAAAAGAGAAAATGAAATGCTCCCTGCCCCATCATCAAAATGAGCGTCAACGTAGTGTCAACAATTGTTGGCCTTCCATTATGGTTAATTACAGCGCAATAAGGTCGTTATTGTCTATATACATGGTTTTGACTGTTTTGGTATGCTAAAAGGCTCACAGATACTTAGCGGTAGGTCTGTAAATGAAAAGAGTTGTTACTGTCCCGGAGGACATGGTGGGATTATTCCGTACATATTTCCCCATAAAGGCTGCCATTATGTGGTTTATGGATGCTTGTGATGAAGCGCCACTCATATTACCAAAAATTCAAGACCCAAAATCGTGGACGCTCAGTTGACGCTCAGCTTTAGGATGTTGTAGCGTGCGTGTGTCTTTTCGTTTTAATCATTGAGGCAGTCCATACATTGAAAATGGACTGTGATGTACTGATGTCAATATTTTACGATCAACAGTAACAAATCTGAATGCAACCAACAATGTGAAACCTGAAACGCGTAACCGGAGTTTGGAGACAATGGGTCTGCCCAAACCCGGCAAAACCCGTGGGTTGCGGGGTCCTGGTCCGGGTTTCATCTGCCAAGACTCGGCGGGGCTGGGTTTTGGACAGGTCTTGAATCAAACTAACCAATTTTTGCGGTCCAAATCTGGACCACTGGCGGCTTACCCGGACCCGTTGGCAACACTAAGCAGGCTCCTGAACAGGCTCCCCAGCTGGCTCTCAAGCTTGCTCCCAAGCATATGGCCAAGCAGGCTCTCAAGCACCAGTGGGCTGTAAAGTGGACACGCTGCGATAGTGTGTACAGTATCGGTATAACATCTATGACTCAAGGCTGTAACAACAGATAGAGGTCGGTCTCTGACCACCAACTGTGTATTGGTTGATAGGCCCTCAGGAACATCTTTATGAATTCACTATAGATCATGATTGTCTCTGCATTACGCATGGTTCCACGAGAAGTTTGCTATAAGCTTTGCCTGTGCATCGGTAAGCGTAGCACAGAGTGTAGTCAATTTGCACTTTGGTTGATGGATAATGGGTGCAGTTGGATGTAGGTGATAACGGAAACTATAATGGTGTATCATGACCAGGCAATAAAGTTAATGTTATTACTGAGTTACCTACTACGAAGTTTGGAAACTGTGCAAAGTCTTATATTACTTTGCTATACAAGAGAATGAGTCAAGAGGGAAGAAATGGAAATCCTGCAACTCCAACAATCTTGCTTTCTATTTTGTTAGTCTGCCACCCTCAATTCATTCCTCATGCACTGAGGTATCATCAGAACTTTTCTTTGTTGTCTTACATACCATTAACTAGTGTTAGCAACGTTTCCAAATTCCCGTGTCGGTTCCGGGTCAAGTTCCACCCGAACCCGGACTGTTGCAACAGGTTTTACCCCACAAAAAACCTGGACCGTTGGAATTGGGCCAGTTTTAACAGCATAACCCGGCATTTCAACCTCACAATGTGAGCTCTGATTAAGTATTTGAGTTCTGATTGTATCACGACATGATCAATATTTAGATTGTGCAGTTTTAGCCCCTCTTTCACCTCCCGCTTTCAGCTTAACGATCTGACCAATATTCGTTGAGTCGCGATTGAAAACCCGTGAATTTCGCTTGAAATTTCGTCTCATTCCACAGCGATTCAACGAATATTGGTCGGATCGCAAATCTGAAAGCGGGACGTGAAACAGGGGGTAAAACTGCACAATCCACGTATTTATCATGTCATGATATAATCAGAACTCAAATACTTAATAGAACCTAAAGTTGAACCAAAGTTGAACGAACCGTAAAATGGAACCGCGGTCCGGGTCAAACCATGTCAATAACTCACGGGTTCATGTCCAGTCCGGGTAACAAACCCGCCAAGACAAAGCGGCTCGGATTTTTGCCCGTGTCTGGAACCGAATTGAACCTAACCGCCAGCCAAAAACCGAACTGCTGGCGGGTTACCCAGACCCATTGCTAACCCTACCATGAACCAATTTGTCAGCAATCCAACTGCACTAAACCATTCAATGGCATGTCAGCTCAGTTCCCTTTTTTATGATACCAATTGATGCTTCCGTCTTTACACAGTGTTCTGACACCGCCACCACTTCACCAATTGTCTCAGCCTTACCGTAACAATAATCACTTTAACCACATCTACTTCACCCCACTTGAGAATGTCCTGTGATTACTCATATCCGAGAGCGGTATCAGATGGAGACAAGTTATTCGTGAACTTGTGTTTTACTGCATAATCATAGTCGTTGCATTATGTGTATACTTTTCCCCATCCATGATTTAGATATTTCCTTGAACCTGCTGCTATCACATTACTCTGTTCGCTACTGATGTGATTTCATTGTCGATTTCATTTGTTTAGAGTATCCTGTTGTCCTGGATTAGAATTCGTGATGTATTAGCAATACTGGAGTCGGAAGTTGCAGGCAGGCCCTGGCTGATAAACTAAGCCAGCATTGGTGAAGTTGTTCAGGTGTTCATCAAGTTCCAGGGTAGGACTGTACCACACTGCCTGGTCGATGCTGGTATCAGTAGTGTTTGTCATTGTTTGTACATGCGTCAGCAATGGGGTGGGTGTCTATATGGGTTGCTACTATTCCAGCCGTGGTACGGCTTGCTGCGGCTGTTGCTGTGACTGCTCCATATCTTCATTTCATTTTTCCTGTAGGATCCCTGCATTCAGTTTTTCTTGCAGGCCATCTTCAACATTAGGGTAACTGGCACATGTTCTTCTTCCAGCTCCAGCTATGATCTACACCGCCATATCTGAGATAACGTTTCCCCATAGTACATCATCCTAGTGGCTAACCTCCCTCTTTGTCTCTCTATCCTCTGTCCTTATTCTCATGACTAGCAATTAGGTCTGTTTACATGTTGCATACAATTCTAGTAGTCTTGCCATCTTGTCAACTGTCACATGCAGCTGTGCTATCTCATGCATCAGCTGCCTCATTGTTCCTTCCATTCAGCCGCTCCATCCTCCTGGTGCGCTCGATGACAGGGAGATCTCACTTCTTAGCCGTTTCCCATTCTTGTTTAGGCTTAGTCCGCCAAGAAAAGCCGCCAGGCCCGGCCCGGCCCTCATTTGACAGCCGGCGCTAAGGCCGGCCTGGCCGCTTAGGAACACTGGTGTATAGTCACCCCTGACACGTTGCCCGCGATACCACTAGCCTCCCTGCTTGGGCCATACTCATATTCCTCTCGATCAGTGGCTCTCTGATCATCCCTCTAGCAAGGCTTCCACCCTCTTGGGTTGCCATTGTCACTAGATCATTGGTTGTCGTGTGGGTCGATCACGTGCAGATTTTGTGGTTGCTGTGCCTGGCCTCCTCCAGTCGTCCAGAGGTGCTGGAAGTGCCGTACCTGGGTCATTTCGATGCCAGTAGTTGAATTCCAGTGTCCTCTTGTCGCTCACTATTGTGGTTGCTGAGTTGTTTCGCCGTCTTTGTTTTCGATTTTTCGCCAAGCCTTCCGTGTAGTACGTCCGGTCTGGGATGTTCCTTGTCTCGAAATTATTTCCCGAGGTGGAGTGTGGCCTGGACGGGGTGGGGTGGTTGCCTGGACGAAGCGGGGTATTTAGAACCGTGTATATGTGCAGAGTCCTTGCTTAGATCCGATTCGCTAGCTACTTTCATGGTGTAATGTCGAACGGCTTCATTCACATAAACGGTGGTGTTCTTCGTTTTTCATTGTTATTCCTTTAATGATACTACATTGGCTCTATCTAGAGTATGTGGCGGAGTTTGTTTCGCCTCTCCCTCCGGATGGTTGGATAGATGGGCGAAATTCCCTTTAGCAACCCTAAACGATGGTGTGCAGCATGCATGGTTGTGCAGCGTGCATGTGCCTGGCCTCCTATGCCGGAATAAAGATGTGTTGATCATTCTTGAACTTGCGTAACGTGTGGATAATTGTTGGCGCGATGTATCATGCAGACTGCCTATTTTGAGGATACACACATATACATCCGGCGAGATGGACCAAGTCAATGTGCACAGTGCGCAACGCTACTAAGCCTCAAAAATTCAAGGTAAGAGGGCAATCTCTGAGGATATAAACGCGTGATCGATCCTAAAGCTACCCACCTCCAGACATACTGTATTCGAGTGTCAGCACACCATAGTGAACAGGCTACCCAAGGTATTTCCGGAGCGTACTCTGTGTCAGCCCTACACACGAACCGACCATACTTGGAACATCTAGCAACATACTGGTATGATATGACTAATAGCAAAAACACAACGACTGACAGTAACTAGTTGACACCATGGATAACTATCGTAACTACGCTAGAGGTGCCAGGCACACAGAATTTAGCGGCTCCACTTTCAACGGCGGACAGACGTTTCATTATGACAGGTGGTCTCTTCTGAATCTGCAAAATGTGAAGGCTGTTTGCTGACCAAGCTTCCCTCGTTAGAGTTGGCAGTCAAGCTAGAAATACTCCACATTCTCATAACGAAATCATGCTTTCAAGTAAGTGGTTTTTTTCGGTTTATCAAGAAGTTGGCATTAGTGTCTTAATGATTGACTGCATAATAACTTACAATCCACTCGTACCAGTTGAACAAGAAATGGAGAAGAGCACGTTCTTAGACCTGCTGCCTATGAACAACCAGAACAAACCTATCTCACAAATTGATCCCAATGACCCGACGTTATACTGGATCTTCCGTGACGAAGACTTTCTTTGGTGGAAATCAGAGCATCACCCAAAAGTGCTGTGGCTATTCGGTTGTCCACCCGGCACTCGAATGACTGATGTTTCGTCGTACCTAGCCAACCAATCGACAGGCGCCGTGTTCTTCTTTTCCTGCAGCTCAGGTTCTGCTAAAACCTTCGCCCGCTCTTTTCTCCGCCACATTCTCGAAATTTCAGATAATCCTCAGGCGAAATCAATTACTACTGCTTTCCTGAGCACTCTTCTTCACAAGAATCTTGAACAGAATCAGTTGCTCTTCAAGGAGGAAGACATTCCAATCAAAACCGTAAAGAACATTCTTCATGCTTCAGGCAGCGACCTTTTGGAAGCTTTAGCAAAGTCAGTTGACGAAGTAAAAAAAATACAAGAGACGTCCATCATCATCGATGGAATCCAAAAGCTCGAAGACGGGGTTCAGTTCCTTGAATATTTTTTCTCCCAAGCAATCAACTACCGGAACTTCAAAGCACTAGTCACATGTCCACCAGACTCCTATATCAAGAAACGAGTTGGAGAGGTACTTTGTATTGAACACAAGGAACAACAGCGTTGTATTGAGTACGACAAGGAGCGGCAGGGTTTGGGCTCATCCTTTCTTGTGGTTGTGAACCTTTCTAATTACCAAATGCTCCATGCAGATTGTCTTAATTCTCTTCGCCATCACGGTACCCGCTATGATAAGATCTCAACAGAGCATGATGGCACCTTGATGTGGCTTTGGAAACATACCCAATATAAGACTTGGTCTTCCACGCCCCATTCCGACATGCTACTTATAGAGGGAAAGCCAGGCAGTGGAAAAAGCACCCTTACCAAATACTTTAAGGAAAATCTCATAGAGCAGGAACCACTTGCGAAAGAAGCTATTGTGACCAGTTTCTTCTACAGCTACAGGGAACGCGAGCTACATACCAGTCATGCTAATATGTTGCGATCAATTCTCTACGATGTCCTATACCAAAATGAGGCCTTCTTTTTCCACTTTCAATCCGTCTACCGGAATATGCTACGGTGTGAAATATGGTCTTACGATTCGCTAAAGAAAGTTTTGCTGTCCTTTAAGAAGCACCCTGCTCAGGAACGACTTTACTTGATTATTGATGCGATGGATGAATCGGATGATAAAGACAGACTTGGTATTATTAAATTGCTGCTTCAGTTGTGCGGAAACAAAAATTGCGCATGTATTGTGAAAGTCTTCATTGCGAGCCGGCCTATCGCCGGCCTGAGCCGCCACGAAGCAGAGATCAAGAACATCATAAAGATGCAGGATGCCAACGGGCCGGACATCTTGAAGTTTACAAAGTCTTTCCTGGCAAACCTCAGTCTCTCCTCCAAATGTCGAAGCAAGACCGAGGACTATATCGTTCAAAATGCTCAAGGAGTGTTCGTTTGGGTGCACTTAGTTGAAAAGGAGCTGGTAAAATATAATACGACCGGGTACTCTAACAACGAGATTTATGACTTCTTAAAAAGTCTTCCTACAGAGCTAGACAGCTTTTACCGACGCATTCTTGGCGAATTGGAGAGAAATGAGCAACGAGATACCAAAGTTGGAGCGAGGATATTTCAACTTGTTCTATTTGCGTACCGCCCTCTCAGGGTTCAAGAAATCCATCATGCTCTCGCTATCCCCGATGGCACTGATACCGAATATTCACCTTCAGATGAAATATTTGAAGACGAACTAATTCAAGAGTTCCCCAAGCGAATTATTCACTGTGGAGGAAATTTTCTCGAGATCGAAGGTATTCTTGATTCACAGAAGAATCTATTGGAATGCTATCGTTAATATATAATATCATGCAGGAAACGATATCCTTCAATTTATGCATCAAACTGTTCACACCTTCTTCTCTCGGCCTGATGGACCAATTGCAAACTCTTCGATGTTCAGTATGATCGAAAGCGATGCCTGCCTTCGCATATCTACCACTTGTATACGGTATCTGATGCTCTGTGCCGCAAGATCCGCTCCGTCAAACGAACCTCCTAATACAAAGTCTTGGAAAACGGTGCACTTTAAAAAGTATGCCAAACATCTGCACGAAAGACCATTGATCGACTATGCCCTGAATCATTTTGAATTGCACAAAACCAACTGCGTCCTAGGCCCCAAGCAGCATAAGAACGACTGTAGTCAGTGTGTCAATGATGAACAACTTGTTTCCCAACTTAGCGATTATATGGCCAACAATCTAGCTTCGCTTCTTTTTAACAGCTGGATTGATTGTTACCTAGGTCGGGGTGTCGCTGTTGAGAAGGGAAGGACACCTGCTAAGGACTTCAGAAATAAAATGCTACATACTGCCACTAGAATGCAGTATTCACAACTAGTTGAGACATTATTAACAATCGGTGCAAACAAAGAATCTCGCATCAATCGTAAAACGCCACTGCTTGTTTCTGCAATGACTGGGGATGTTACCACTGCCCGAGTGCTATTACGCAAAAGGGCGCACACCGATGCTAAGGACAACAACGAGCAGACAGCGTTTCTGCTTGCAGCTGCGAAAGGACACGACACCATACTCAGCATACTCGTCAGCAGTGGCGCTAACAAGGCAGCCAAGGACGCATATGGACGGACAGCACTGCATCGTGCGGCTTCAAACGGCCACAGCTCTACTGTGCAGCTGCTCGTGGAGACTTTTAGCGCTGACAAAGACGCCAAGGACAGCAACGGATGGACGGCGCTGCACCATGCGGCATCAAATGGTCAGTATATTGTGGTTCAGCTGCTTGTTGAGACTATCGGTGCAAGTACGAAGGCCATCGAGTGCACAGGATCTACACCACTACATTTTGCGGCAATCTGGGGGCATGAGAGCACGGTGCAATTACTTTTAACATGTGGGGCGAACCGAGAAGCTGAAGACTTGGGGAGACGAACTGCGTTGCATTGGGCAGCGATATTCGGGCGCACAGACATTGTCAAACTGCTAGTTATCGAATTCGGCTCAAACAAAGAAGCTGAAGATCATCGGAAGCATACGGCGCTGCATTTCGCAGCACCTCTCGGGCACGAAAGCACCGTCCAACTACTCGTCAACAAGTTGCATGTAAATGCGCATGCCAAGAATGAAAATGGGAAAACAGCACTTGATATTTCTCGAGAAATGTAGGTTTCATAGTCTCCTTTACGCACTCCCGACTTGAAAATTGTTAAACAAGTATGTAATGGATTTATCCAACAGCCGGTGCGTTTCTCCTTAACGGTCCTGCAACTTCCAACCGGTGCCCCGTGCTGACGTTAACCCGATGGCTTGATCTGACAGCTGGTGAGTTGGTCCATGACATTTCCGACGCTGGCTACTGGTGCTGTGTACTGACGCGAGCTGGATGGCCTGATCTAACAGCCTGTGAGTATCTCCATGACAGTTTCTCCTCTTACTACTAGTAGTTTCGAGTGCTGACGAAAGCCGGATGGCTTGATCTCACCGCACTCGCTACGTTTCCTGTGCTGACGGTAGCCGGATGACCTGATTCAGCAATGAGTGAGTCTCTCCAAGGTGGTTGCCGTTTGCTACGTTGCTACCGGCTTCGACTGCTAACAAGAGTCCCATGGCCTAATCTAACAGTGAGTGAGTTTCACCGTAACAGTTCCCCTCATTCTCCCGGTGCCGAGTGTTGATCAGAGAACGATGGCATGATCTGATAGCCCGTGAGTATCTCCATGATGGATCCCCCATTTATAACAGATATCAGCCACTGAGGCGAGTCCAATGACCTGATCCAACAGCCGGTGAGTTTCGCTAGTACAGTTCCCACCTTGCTACCGGTTTCAAGTGCTGACGCGTGCCCGATGGTCTGATCACTAGTCGGTAAATATCTCCTAGATGGGTTTTCCGCTTGCTACCAGTGCCGAGGGTTAACTCACGCCTGATGGCCTAACCTAACAGCTAGTAAGTTTTTTCCTGATGGTTCCCCCGCTAGCTTTGCTACCTGCTGGTCCCAAATTCTGACGTGAGTACGATGGCCTTATCCGACAGCCTGTGAGATTTCCATGGCAGTTCCCCCTCTTACTACCGGTGCCGAGTGTTGACAAGAACCCGACGGACTGATCCGGCAGTTTGTGAGATCCTCATTACAATTCTCCTGCCTGCTGCCGAGTACTAATGCCAGCCCGATCACCTCATCCGACAGCGAGTGAGTCTCCCTGACGGTTCCTCCAATTGCTACTGGGATCGACTGCTGACAAGAGCCCGATCTGATCTGACAGGGAGTGAGTCTCTATGACGGTCCCCCCAGTTGCTACCGATTTCGAGTGCTAACCGGAGCCCCATGGCCTAATCTAACAGTTGGTGAGATTCACTATGACGGTTTCCCCGCTTACTACCGTTTTCGGCTGTTGACGAGATCTCATGGCCTGATCCAACAGTTTGTGAGTCTCTCCGTGGCGGATGCTCCCAGTATTACTGGTTTGAAGTGCCGACGCTGACCTGATTGCCTACTTTGACAGTGAGTGAGTTTCTCTGTGACAGTTCCCCTACTTAATATCAGTTTCGATTCCTGACAAGAGCCGCTGACCTGATCCGATAGCCTGTGAGTTCCTCCATGACGGTTCTCCTGCTCGTTACAGATTTCGAGTGTTGACGAAGCCCGATGGCCTGATGCAACAGTTTGTAAGATTTATTCTCCCTGATAGTTCGCTATCTTACAACCAGTGCGGAGTGCTGACGCAAGCCTGATGGCCCGATCCGACAGCCCGTGCGTTTCTCCATGACGGTTAACCCGTTTACTCGCGATTTCAAGTGCTGACAACCTCGATGACTTGATCCTATAGCTTGTGAGATTCTCTATGACGGCTTCTTCGCTTGCATCCATTTTGGAGTGCTGACGTGAGCTCGATGGCTTCATCCGACAGTTGGTAAATTTCTTCATGACGGTTCTCCTATTAGCTACCGTTGCTCAGTGCTGACGCAACCCCTATGTCCTGATGCGACAGGCAGTGAGTTTCATTATAATGGTTTCCCCTGCTTGCTACTGGTTTCGAGTGCTAACATGAGCCGATGGCCTAATGTATCAGCCCGTGAGTGCAGTTCGCCCGCCTGCGATTGGTTTTGAGTGCTGACGTGTGCCCGATTGCATGACCCGACAGAGAGTTGGTTTCTCCATGACAGTTCAATGACTCGAGTGCTGACAAGAGCCCAATTGCATGATCCAAAAGAGAGTAAGTCTTGCATAACAAGTCCTCCTCTTGCTACCAGTTCTGAGTACTGACATGAACTTATTGCCTGCTTCCACAGCATGTCAGTTTCTGCATGACGATTACCCCCCTGCTACCGGCTTTGAGTGCTGACGCAAGTCATGGTCGGATCCGATAGGGAGTGAGTTTCAGCAGGACGGTTCCTTCTGCTACCTGTTTTGAGTGCTAATGCGAGCCCTATAACTTGATCCAATAGCCAGTGAGATTCCCCGTGATGATTTCTTCGCTTCCTATGGGCACTGAATGCTAACGGGAGCCCAATGGCCTGATCGGACAGTGAGTAAGTCTCTCCGTCATGGTTTCTCCTCTTGCTGCTGGTCCTGAGAACTGACGAGACCGCTATGGCATGATCTTATAGCCCGTGAGTTTCCCATGGCAGTACCCCGCCTGCTACCGGCTTCGAGCACTGACGATAGTATGATTGCTTGATCTACAGCCGGTGAGTTTCTTTGTGACGGTTACCCCCCTGTTACAAGTGTTGACGCATGCCCGATGCCCTGGGATCATAGCCGGTTGGTTTCCCCACTACAGGTCCCTTGCTTACTACCGTTGCCGAATGCTAACGGTTGCTCGATTTCCTGATCCGGCAGCTGGTGAGATCTTACATGACCGGTTCGTCCATTGGCTACTGTTTCGAGTACTGATGAGAGCTCGATGATCTTACAGCTGGTGAGATTCTCTATAACTGTTCTTCCACCGGCTACCCGTTCTGAGTGCTGATACGAGTCCGATTGCCTGATCTAACAGGGAGTGAGTATCCATGACAGTTCCCTCGCTTACTACCAGTTTCGAGTACTGACCAGAGTCCAATGCCTGATCGAAAAGGGAGTGAGTGCTCCTTCATGGAGGTTCCGCGCTGACGACGAATTTGAGTATTGACGCAAGTTCCATGGCCTTATTTTATAGGATGTGAGTTTCTCTTAACTGTTCTCTAGCCTACTACCCATTTCGAGTGCTGACAAGATACAATGGCTGGATTCGACAGCTAGTGAGTTTCTACATGACGGTTCCCCCTCTTGCTACAGGTTTCGAGTCTGACGCGAACCCCGTGGTCTGATCTGACAGCTAGTGAGATTCTCCGTGGTGGCTTCTACGCTTACTACCTGCATTAAGTACTAACGAAAGCCTGAGGGCATGATCCGACAGCCCGTGAGTCTCGGCTTGACAGTTCCCCCTTCGCTGCCGGTACCGTCTGCTAACACCTTATCCGACAGCTTGTGAGAATCTCCAAGACGGTTCCCATTCTCGCCTTCGGATTCAACTGCTAACGCAGAGCCCGTTGTGTGATCTGTCAGCGCGTAGGTTTTTCATGAAGTTTACCTACTTGCTATCGGTACCACGGTTTTGAGAGCTGACCTCAAGCATCATTGACTGATCTTTCAGTTTGTGAGGTTCTCCATGGCTGCTTCCGTTCTTGATACTGATTCGCAGTGCTGACATGAGGTGGATGGACTAATTCTACAGTGATCACCTGTTAGCCTTTCCCTTGATTTGCGCTGAGACTTGGCGGTGGCTAATATAAGTTGATACCGTGATCGTAGAGAGTAAGCTTTTCCTTCAACCTTCCGTTTCGCGGTTACCAGTGGTTAACAGAATTTGAATCTCTGAAATCACTAGAAAGTTTGTTGTTCTGCCAATTATCTGCCACACGGCTCCAGGACTTACATATTCCTAACTTCTTCATTATCACTTCTAGTGTGTAAGTTTCTTCCACTGTCATCATTATGAAAATGCTTGACTAACCTCAACTCGACGAATTTGATAGTATGTAAGTTCCTTATGACGTTTACCTTTGTCAGCAATAGCGCGTTTACTTAGTCCTATGGTTTGATATTATAGAAAGTGAGTTCCACTCACAGCCCTCGAGCTACGATGCTGGCTAATAAGCTCTATGACTGGTTTGACAGATTGTAAGTTTCTTTGGATCATTAGTCTCTACAAACAAGCAGGCCTAATTCGATCCCGGTTTGTTTGGTTGACAGCCTTGAGAGTGAATAAGATACTGCCCGGACCAAGTGACATAATTTGATAGTCATTGGTTGTGCTATGACACTTTTCCACCGCCGTTCTCTATCGCTTACTGAAATTTAGGAAGTGGTTTGGTGGAATCGGATTTAGTGTCACGATCTCTTAGGCATGGTATTTAATGCATACTGTGTGGTTTTTGGTCTCTTAGCTTGGGATTGTAGATGCTATCATGTCGGTTCAATTTATTTCTTGAAATATCACACATACATGGTTGAAATTTTCATGATTTTTCTTCGCTGTAGCTGAGGATTGCTACGGTTTTATGTTTCGTACTTGCAAAGTACGCTTTCTTATACTTTGATGCTTAATAGAGAGGTTTTGCAAAAATATATTGTGTCATTTCTATACTATAGCGACAGCAACAGCGCCAGTTGCTGAAGGGGTGAAGCTAGTGCAGTTGTTGATGTGATGATTTATACATGGCATTTAGAATTTTTGTGCTACAAACCACAGTGATTTGTTAATGTTCGTGATTCAAAAACCCACAGCTACATTAGGATAGAGTGCGAATGCTGTGTATATGCAGCTCCTGAGCGGTATTGATATAGACAGAGATTTCATGCCTGCACTCTCAGTATCTCACTCATCAACCACCATGCAATTTACTATCTCTTGGTCAAATCATCTCAAAACAGCTTATGGATGGTTTGAAAGTGAAGCTAATGGAGAGGAGAAGGTAGCCACTATCTCAAAGACCGACTGCAAAGAAATTTCAATATATACACTTTACTACACTATGTGTACTGCAACTCCATCAACATATGCGGAATAGGGTTCCCCAGTATGATACCTGCCAGTTTACCCCACTCAGCTTGCAGTCAGTCTAGCTTCAAGTTTCAGTGGCATGCCAGAAGTGGACCCGGAACTCCATTCACAACAGCCAGAACCAATGAAGCCTTTCACTGTACAATTAGAATTTGTACTGTTGCATGGAATATTCACAGCCCTGCCAGGTGCACAACCTTCAGTTGCTGCAGCAGAGTCAAGTGAGAAGCTAACAGATAGTGAAAAGCTACACCTGGTCCACTTCAAAATCGCACATGGAGAAGAGTATTTGGGGCCACAGAAGGAATACTGACTTTAGTGAATGGTAGAATTCAACAGGATGAAAGGATCAAATATTGCAAATGCTGGAATAGTACTGAATATGTTGCTACAGAAATATCTGATGGATATGAACTGGGTAAGGAAACTCCGATGGCTCAGAATGGCAAGCAATAATGATAATGACTTTGGCTGAATGAATAATACTCCGGATATGGGCATGCAGATACTGATATGAACTAGGCATTGCAGGTGTGGTATATCTGTATGGAGTGGGCAGCTGAAAGAAATGACAGTGTATGGGGAGCAGCTGACTCAGCGAACAATGTTCAAACCTGCAATTTAATTATGAATCAACAGAACATGGTACTACTTCAATCAAAGAAGCGGATGTTGTGGAATCTGCTACTGCCATGGGTGATTCTACCAATGATGTGGACACTGGGTGGATGATGTCAGGGCAGGGTGAACCTGAAACAACAACAATGGGACAGGAGGTGCACAGGTATAGTAATACAAAGTAGAAGGTTGAGCACAACAAGGAGAATTTGGACAACACCTATACATGCAAGGTACAAGACATGACGAGGATTGTAAAGGATCATCCAAAATACCTTGCCAACAGGTATGCTGTTTAGAATGATGCTGCATCACTGGCAGTCTCAGGGTCCTTGACAGATGACAAGGTGCTTTTGTCAAGAATGGAAAATTAACCACTTATAACTCAGAAAGATGTACAATAGATATGGGAAGAGGTACAAGGTACAAATAACAAGGTTGAAGGGTTACAGCACTCTACCTATCAGAATTCTGGTAAACTAAATCTTTCATTGTCCTTGATGCAAACAGGGAAACCACTAGGCCCAGGTTAAAATATGCTTGAGAGAATAGAATTTCGGAAAACTATTGACGTACTTCTCCAATGCCAGTTATTCGCAATGAAACTTATCAGACACACGATGCCAGCCATGAACAGAGGTGAGACAGTTTGTAATTAGTGTCAAGATTGTATAATACAATACAACTGGAGTTGAACCTACCTTTGAGACCCATTTATTCTTATTGATACTACAACACTCGATGTTGAGATCAAAGAGTCATTTCATGATGATGTGAGTACTTGACGTAGTTACATTTCCTGTCTGCTCAGACCAGAAAAGATACATGACATTTCATTGTGGAAGACATGCTGCCATGGTCCAAAACACAGGCCAGAATGCTGAATTGTCATACTGGTATTATCGTGCGGCTCTGTCTTCTTCTGTGTGAAGTTCTTGAAGCTTTGATTCCAAGTCTGTGTCATTCCACATTACCCAATAACCGGTAGGTCACATCTACTCTGCATAAATGATCGATAGCAACCCAGTGGGAGACATAATAAATTGGAAGTAAAATCTATCATGGTTTTTATGGCCACTGTAGTAGTCTTGTTGATTGTCCCCAGGACGGCAAAAGGGTTATGGAGAGCAATCAACAGAACTCCACACACTGTGTGTGCCAGCTACTTCTTACATATCCTGCCCATCTTCTTGAATTCTCTCTGTGGTCGGCTTACACTCATCCTGGTAGAGTAGGGTGTGAACCAGCCGACCCAAACTTAGCAGGGTATCTTTAAGCACAAGGAACAGATGGCTTCGGGAGTAGGGAATGACCTTTGTGTCATCTATGATCCTGGACGTTGTGGCTGCCCAGAAGTGTAGTAGACGCCATTCTGTGATTTCTGTAGATAGTCAGTTGCTTGCAGTCGATTGTATGCTTTTGAAATCCAGCATGAACAGAATTCTGTGCAGTTGTACCTAGCTGGACATTAATTGAGAGCCTCATTCATAATGCTTAGGCTCATATCACTTTCCTTAGACTTATGGGTACAGTGGGGTCCTGAAGAGAATCCCATCCTATTAATACCTCATATATTCGATAATTTCTGTAAACTCATGACCCATGTTGTCCGCTTGGTTCTGCATTTGCCATTAGTACTAGAAAATGAAAGAAATTGTGGGGTTATAATTGTTGTGCAGGTGGTAAAGCATATAATCAAGTTTATCCTCCTGTGAGCACATGAGACTGCAGGGTTGGCAGTGATGTATAAGAAGAACTGCGATCTGATGGACCAGTACAACAATTTGTTCATGATCCTGGTCTTGCCTCCAGAATGTTGGTGATGTGCAGTAAGAACGCATCTTTTTAGAGTTAAATTGAGATTCAGCTGGTTGGGATAGCATAACTATTGTTTTGGAAATATTGGATATTTTGGGAAGCGATTTACACCATGCACAGTGTCATAAATGTCACCACATCGATTTTGTACAACACTGCACACTCTCTCCAATTGCCGGAACTTGTTATTTCCTCGAATGTAATGGTGTTATATTCCCACAATTTTGAACCGGTCTCAGTGTGTCTTTGTGATGATTTCCGTTGAAACTAATTAGCGAAGATAAGAGGGATGATGAATTGCCTATCATGTAAGCAGAAATAATTGTGGAGAGATTTGGGGTTCAGTCATTATGGGGAATGGGGTTAGTGTTGAGTGGTTTCTTCCACTTGTGTTATTCACGTTAAAGGATAGACAGTGGTCATCAATTTGGCAGCTGAACCAATTAGTCGGCGTACTCATACCTAAGCCCCTCAGTTTGGTCCAATACAAAGTCCAGACTTACATGATAAGATACCTTGCTGACAGTAATGTACTACCCAGATACTATAATTGAATTATTTCAACATACATGACTAGAAGGTACCACTGCCTATGGATATATGATGTGTGGAAGTACACCGCCGCACTAGTGAGTCCAGGTCATAGAATGTTGCTCCAGTGCTGAGCAGAGCCTGAAGTGCTTGGATTCTATAAAGGAGAAACTTGGCAGGAGAATAATAGAACCAATATACCTAAGATAATAAGGGATAGCATTAGCACCAGTTCCAACCCGCTAGAATGGTTCTGTGTTAGGGTTGGAACCAGATCCTAACCATTGCACAGGGTTATACTACACGAAAACCCGAACTATTGCAATTGGGCCGCTTTCAACACCAAACACACGGCATTTCAACATCAAATCTTTGGTTCCAATTAAGTATTGGAGTACAGATTGTATCATGACATGGTCAGTACGTCCATTGTCCAGATCTAGCCGCTTTTTCACTTCTCACTTTCAGATTGGTGATCCAACCAATATTTGTTGAGTCGTGATTGAAAACCCGCTAATTTTGGTCAATATCTGCCCAGATTTCCATGCCACTCAACAAATATCAGTCGGATCGCAAAACTGACAGCCCAAGGTGAACCAGCAGCTAAAACTGAACAACCTACATACGGATCATATCATGATACGATTAGAACTGGAATACTTGATTAGAGTGAAACCTGCAGGATCCAACGCTGGAACAGGGGTCCGGGTAGTGTTAGTAGCGGTTCCGGACCATCACTTCTGGTCTGGGTCCGGGTCCAAACTCAACCATTGCCCGATTTGCTGTCCAGGTTGTCAATAATCTTGAACCATCAACTTAGGTACCGTTTGATGGGAAACTCCCAAGCCGTCTGAATTGGGCAGGTTGTCAGCAGGTCGCCCAGCAGGTCCATCCATAAATCCATATAAGGCTTTTGATTTTGGAGTTTGTTAATGGTATCATAACAAAATCGCGTTTTCAACACCCTATGATACATATTTGCATGCTTTGCTGCTTGCAAGATCGATTAATTTGGAATTGGTGGTTCATGTTTAATATAATGTATTTTTGCATATCAGGGCAGTCAATATTTCGGTTTTGAATGCGAATATCTCCGCAGTGCCTTGATTACCAATTATGCAACAACCAATACTGTTAACGCTCAGTTGACACTCATTTTCAGGATGGGGCAGGGAGCATGGCGCTGATGATTTTGCCAGTAAAGGCCGCCAATATCTGATAAATGGAGGGCTGCAACCAATTGGAACATAAATTACCAAAGATGCGAAGCTAAAAATCGTTGACATTCTGTTGACGCTGATTCTCTGGATGTCACCGAGACCATGTCGCTGTTGGTTTTGCCTGTAAAGGCTGCCATTATCTAATAAATGGATGTCTCCAACCAATAGGAACAGAAATTATCCATGATGCACAGCCAAAAATTGTTGATGTTGCGTTGACGGTCATTTTGATGTATGGACAATTCAACATCTGCTGCCATCGATAATATGTTTCATCATGATTTGAACTTATTTGTAGTCTTTCTGACTGATTGTGACGTGTCGCTGTGGCCAAGCCGAGCGCAGTAACATTCTTGTACTGATCGCTTTCACACGACAACAATTTATGTATCATACCACAAGCTTCATTGCCCGTGCTATACATCTCTTTGTCAATCAATATTCACAAGCTAATGCTGATCATTTGTCCATAGTATATCTCTAACTACAACACCTGGTGAAGACACATAAAGAAGCTGGTAAAACATTGATCAATGCTGTCCGACATTTTTTTCACTAATATATTCCTCCTCATTTCGATTCCATTGACGGTCCTCAACAGTATTTCAGCCTGTCTCTTTGACTTCTGGGCCAAATCAATCTGGGAACATTTTGTGCAGCACTAACATCCTGGTACTATGGGCATTCTGGATCCTCGATTGTATTTTCTTTCTCCATGTTGGATTCAATGTCCGCTGCTCAATCGTCTTCGTTTTCATTTGGATTATCTAAATCCGCATTCCAGTTAAGTCAATGTTCAGTGTCCGAAATGCTTTCAGGTGTGCTATCCTCATCACTTTCAACTGGATGATGGTTGATTCATCGGATTCTGCGAACATTTCATATTAGGGTTTGACCTCCAGGGAGGTCCTTTGCAGACAAAGCTTGTGGCAAAGAAGATCTTTCTGACAAATTTAAATGCAGCCACACCATCATGTGGAAAGAGTGACCAGGATGCTTTGACGATATCTTCCGTGTCCGAAATTTATCCTACTGCGGTAATCTGCTTGGTTGAGTGGGAGATTCCATCTGGGTAGCACGTAGGTTTTGGCTGCCCGGACACATCTCCAAAAAGTCATGAACCTTGGCCATTCTGTGCCATTACCTTTCCTCCATGTCTGTCTCCATTTCAAAGTCGTTGTCTGTGTTCGTGGTATCCAATTCTGGGTCAGTGGCTGGGAAACTCCGGTTATTGGCTCAAGTGAACTGCCTGACACCAACATTTTGGCGAAGGGTCTCACATGTGGTTTTTGAATGCCTGCAGCCGATAACATCTCGGCCAGAGAAGAAACTGGCCTCCACTCAGACACCATGTGGTATGAAAGAGAATATGTCATGTGCCACATTGGAGAAATCGGCGTACTTTCAGGGCATTTCCTCCTGTTGACACTAGAAGTCTGTTTTCTGTGGTATCCAAAATGTACTGCCAATCTCCATTGCGTAGGAGTGATAATCATTGAGATTTGGATTGGTTTGTCCCCAGTTCTTTGGATCTTCAGGCGGCAAATTTGAATGGAGTCTGGCGGCAGTCAATAATCATGTTGCGTGATCACTTCGTCCGGATGTCCTCTCAGACATATTGTTAGCGGTTATGTATTCCTCATCATCGCTGGACTAATCATATGGATCAAATGATAATCTCCAGGATCTAGAAGCCGTTGCAGAGGGGATGAGATTGCTGCGTGATACACTTTCGAGTTTATTGACCGTCACTAGTGTTAGCAACGGGTCCAGTTTTGGACCCGGCCGGTTTTATAGGTCTGCGTGGCAACGGCCTTACCCCATCAAAAATCGACGATTTTTTAAGCGAACCATCACTTTAAGGCCACAAATATTGATCAGAGAGTTTAGTGTTTGGTATGTAAAATATGCAGCTCAGCGCGGCGCATCTTTTGGCCGTCTCCGATTTTCGATAGCTTGGAATCTCAGCCAGCAGTAGCCCAAAAACCTCGTTTTTGGGGCCAAAATGACAATAAATTCAAAGCACCTTGCTGAGCATTGAAGATATCAAAAATCGAAGACAGCCAAAAGATGCACCGTCTGAAGCTGCATATTTCATGTACCACACACTAAATTATCGGATGAATATTCAAGGACTTAATTGAGGGAACCGTTTGGCTTCAACCCAGACCGAACCGCCTGGGCCCGGGTTTTCTTGGAACCACTATAGTTGAAATGGTCCGAAAACGGAACTTTTGCTAACACTAACCGTCACACATCGATGTTTGGCACAGTATTCATTCTCTACATACTTCAGAAAGGCTTCTAGATATTGGGTAGTATAGGATGTCTTGTCCATAGAATTAATATGCATTCCCTTGTCCCACTGTCTGAACAATTGCAACTTCTGGAAACGAATAGAGGATATGTGCAGAAATGAGAAGCATACCTGTCGTTGGAGTCACTTCGGAATGGTATTAGGACAGCTTCTGTCGAGCTAACTTCACAGCTAAGAATAAGTCTTCTTTCCATTGAGTCTTCTACTTAGCGAAAGCTCGCATTACGCCATCCATGTGATTGAACATGTCATTGTACACTGTGATAACGCGATGCAATGTGACTGTAGACCTCTTCGACATTCACAGGGTCCAATATTGGAATGGCCTCAATACTTCCAAGTCATACTTTACAATGGTCCATTCATCCTGAGTCGTGCAGAGTGGCTGGTATTCACTGTATTTTGGATTTTGAAGCCGGTCGCATGTGAATTCGCGTAATCGGCAGGCGTGCTTGAACAACTCCTGTTTAGAGTTCCAATGTGTCTTCACATCCATAATCGGAAGTACAGTAATGCGGAGTTTGGCTTTTTGACAGTTGATCAACTCATTTCAACCATGAGGTGTCAGCGTCATAAATACAGCAAGCATTCTCTACTATTTGTAGGTCAGTTTCAGGACTTTCAAAATATTATGAAATAGGTACTTTCTCAAATATCTTCGCTCAACCTGGTCTCATGGCCAACACCTCATTGATTGTAGCATTGCCCTCTGTTTGAAGTATTTGACTATTCCCGATGTCTATGCTTTCATCCTCTCCAAATTGCTGTTCGTGGTCGTGGGCTTCCAACGACTTGGTGCGGCCTGTTACACCGAAACTGATCATGAATGCACATAAAGCAAGCTGTATGACGTGTGCCATGCATTGTATGTTGTTCCTCAATGCAGGCCACTTCATTCCAGGGGACTCCAGCGCTGATTGCAGCTCATGTGTCTTTGAGTAATTTGAGGAAGCATTATCAGTCGTAATACCAAGCACACGGCAGTCGGTAAGCTCAAAACAATCAAGCACGTCCTTCATATATACCGCTGGCCTAGTTCCAGTATGTTGGCCTTTGATCTATCATCGGTAATTAGCTTTCGAAACGAGAAATGAACAGGTGAACAACTTCATTCCAAGCGAGTTGAAATTAATTCAAAGTTCAATTTTGATCCATATTGTCAGCAATAACCGACATTATGGCCTGAATGTGTGTTAATGTCTATCCATTCAAAGCTCAACTAAGTGAATTTCATAACGGCAATTGCTTCTTAATTGAATCCATAGTCAGTGGATATGCCATCCATCCACTGTCACTAAGGGTGGTAACAGTTGGTAGCACTCGATCATTGCGTAATGCCTTATATGACCATCCTAGCGCCATATTTGATATGGCGTCTGATGGCATATGAGCCGAAACAAATCCAAACATCAGGTTGTGATTGCACGTGTCTTGGGGAAATTCGAAAGCTACAAAGTCCTTCGCTGCCAGTTTGGTATGGTTTGTTTGTCATTTCAGTCTATATGGATTGACCTGGATGTCAAATAAGATTTTCTTCTAAGATCTTAATATTGTGACTCCTCGACTTCCTTGCTTTTTCGGGATGGCTAAACTGTTTCATCGACCATCGAACTAGTCAATTATGTGACCTGTAACTCCGATAATTCGTTCAACTTTGCAATGTGAGCTTTGACCAGCAACTGTTTCCCCATTGAGCTAGTCCCATGTTCTGATGGATGGCGAAAAACTTGATGACAAACGATACATATGACTCCAGGGCTGCCGGTCACCTCAATTCCGCGGAGTAAATTGAAATGCCATGAAACCGGATGTCTAGAATTCTTCGAAGTAATTCGCCGTTTTGAGTCTAAATTCATTCAAACCCACCAAGCATCGATGATGATTTGCAAACTAACATCACTCAAATCCTGAATAAAAACAGGTTCATTTTTGGAAAAGATCATAACCTCGACCAATGAGGTGTTCAAAGTCTTTGAATCGAATATGGCCATTGATATTTGATAGCTGGGAAATCCGACTTCAGAGACTGCCGAAAGTAACAATATAGTAAAGCAGACTCCTGGCTCTTATATATTGACTCCACAGCTACAAGGAAAAAATTACATCAGTAACACATTGCATGCATATTTGTGAAGTTTAATGTTAAGACAGATTGCAAAGACTGATCATATAAAACTACATTTAGGAACAGCACAATGCAGTTCATTGCTGTGTTGCGTTCTGAGCCTCCACAAAAACTGTTGACACACAGTGGTTACTCAATCGTAGGAGGCGGATGCAATATCATCACTAGGATATTTGCTAATAAAGATTGCTGATGAAATCATTGTGGATTATCTGCGTTCCATTGCCGTTAGATTATTCAAGATGCCAGAGCAAAGATTGTTGACACTCAGTTGACACTCTGTTGACGCTCTGTTGACTCTCTATTGACGTTCCGTTGATGCTCATTCTGGTACATGGTTACAATCTTATTGTAAGGATTATTGCCTAGAAAGCCGGCCGTTAGGTCGATTATGGATCATTGTAGTTGCATGTTCCCTTGATTTTCGATGATGCAAGGCCTAAAATCATAGACATTGCGTGGATGCTCTTTTTTAGGACATGGTCACAATGTCAATGAAAGCATTTTTGCCTAGAAAGACAGCTGATAGTTTGATTATATGTTAATGTTGCCACACAGCCCTTGGTTTTTCCAAGGTGCAAGGCTAGAAGTCGTTGCCACTCTGTTGACGCTCATTTTTAGGACAAGGGCGCGATGTTGTCCCAACTGATTTTGCCCAGACAGGCTGCCGATAGTCAAATTATGACTTAATGAAGCCGCACAGCCCTAGGATTTTCCATGAGGTAAGGCCAAACATCGTTGATGCTCCATTTATGCTCATTTTTAGAACATAGTAGTGATGTTGATGCACCAATTTTTGCATAGAAAGGCGGCTGATAGTGCAATTATGGTGTATCATCGCCGCACAGGCCTTCCATTTTCCAATACTGAAGGCCAGCAGCTATTGATGCACCATTGACGCTCATTTTTAGGACATAACAGCGATAGTGCCACAATCAGTTTTGCTTTAAAAGGCAGCTGATGGTTTGATTATGAGTTAACGTCACTGCAGAGCCTGCGAGATGTTTCATGACGCAAGACCAAAAATCTAGGAACATGCTTTGACGCTCACTTTTAGGATGTGGTAATGAGTGGGTCATTTGCTTGTTTCACTATTACAACGACCAATACATGCACTTTGGACGGAACTGACAATACAGTGCATTCATTGCCGAATGTGTAACACTTCAACTGGTTGACACTTGGTTGACACTCACATTAATCACATCGAAACAGCCTTTGTACACTTAATCATTGTATGCAACCAATCATGTACTGATTACTGACATCCAGTATTGCGTTTGAATGTATTATTGTTTGCATCCAGGAGTTTGGTTACCTGACAATTTCTGACCAACTGCTCTCCTTGGTATCTCAGTGAGAGATGACGTGACCGTAACACATTTGTGCGCTTGCTGCCACCAATCCACAGCATGTAGATTATTTCATTAGTTCTTGGTAAATATAGCTCGACTTCCTCACCATTTCTTGTCCAGCTCCATCTGCTCAATTTCCATGAATTACCATTAGCAATTTCATATATTTCAACCATGTGCACCAGGTCTGTACGGAGAATTATGCAGTTGGATAGATGCATGAATGCAGCATTACGGTCTTCGTTAAGCCGGATTCATCATGAACAATGATCGCTGATTGTATGACACATACATCAGCAAAATGTAATATAGTCACTGGAAGCCTCCAGGAGTGTCTGATACAATGTGGAATGTAAACTTAGATTCGTCAATTTCATGAGAGTGTGAGACCCTAGGAGGGCAATCCTGCTGGTCTGTAGAGTAACTGGGACCGCCAACAACAAGCCTGGGAGCACCTGGGTGCGCTGGCGACAAACCTGGGTGCGGCAGCGCCAACTCTGGGAGCACCTCGAATCACAGTAGAGCAGTCTCGAAAAAATAACTTCTTTGGGAATGCTTCAGGTGCACCTGGAAATCAAAGCTACTACTTATTGTTCAACGATTTTTAAACTCATGTATTCAGTTTGTAATCTCATCTATGTATCTATGTATCTATATATAGTTACCCATCTACACATGGTGTATCTGCACTGGCTGCAGACAGTGCTTGAGAGCAATTCGAGGTGCACCTGGAAATCACGATTGAGTTCAACTCAGAGATTGCCTCTGAGGACAAGATCAAGCTAGTTCGAAGATTGGCTTGAAGGCCGGGATCGTGCGAACATAGAGGCCGTATTCGGGCCAGTTTAGAGATACACTAGAAGGCTGTGATCCAGCAAGTTTGGGGATGCACTTGGAGGCCGTGATCAAGCAAGTTTAGAGATGCACTTGGAGGCAGTAATCAAAGAAGTGTGTAGATGCACTTGGAGGCCATGATGAGGGGAACTGCAATGCTGTAATCGAGCGAGTTTGAAGATACACTTGGAGCGCGTGATCGAGCCAGTTTGGAGATACACTTGGAGGCCGCGATGGTGCGAGTTAGGAGATGCAGTTGGAGGCTGCGACCGAGCGAGTGTGGAAATGCACTAGGACGCCGTGATCGAGCTAGTTTGGAGATGCAAATGGAGGCCGTGATCAAACGACTTTGTGGATGCACTTGGTGGGCATGTCAGAGCAACTTTGGAGATGCACTTGAAGGCCGTAATCGAGCGTGTTTGGACGAGTACTGGGAGGCTGTCCACGGACGGCGCTCTCGGTGCTGACACTCATCTCAGCAGTTAGTTAACTCGCAACCGTGAGAATGTGACACGGTGACTTTACCTTTGAGCTCTAATGGTGAGCCACACAGGAAGCTGAAGCTACATTCAGTGGCCAACTCTTAATCATGAGAATGAAGGCCAGACAAACAGTCCTCGGTGGATGCTGTACTAGGTGTGTGCTCTACATAGTGTTAGCAATGGGTCCAAATGCGCTGTTTGGTTCCGGGTCCAGTTCCGACCCGGAACTGGATCGTTGCAACGGGTTTCCACACAAAACCCGCTCCGCAAAAGTCATCATTTCTTGCTCCAATTAAGTATTTGAGTTCTGATCGTATCGTGACATAATGTATACCTGAAATACGTAGTTTAATGCCCTCTTTCATCTCCTGTTCTCCGATTTGCAATCGGAACAATTTTTATGGAGTAGCGATGAAAACCCGGTCATTTTGGCATGATTATCGGCTTGATTCACAGCGACTCAATGAATATTGATTCGATAGCAAATCTGAGAACGTGAGGTGAAATAGAGCATCAATCTGCACATTTCACGTATAGATCATATTGCAATATGATCAGAACTCAAATACTTACTTGGAGCCAAAGTTGCAGGAACCGTAAAATGAAACCGCAGTCTGGTTCCAACCCGTCCCGGAACCCTGTGGGTACCCTTGGTTTCCGGGTAACAACCCGGACTGGACCATCCGGTCTGGTTCCAAAGCTGGACCGCACCCGGTTAACACGTAACCGTTGCTAACACTAGCTGTTCGCGGTGTATGCTGTACTCAGTGTATGCTATGCCAGGTGTATGCTACACACGGTACCAACTCATGATGATGATATGGCGAGATAGAGAGGGATGACTTAACTTTGTGTTCTGCGATGATGGTAGAGTTGTGGACGAGAAAGAGAGAGATGGGGGTTTAAAATGAGAACAATGTGGAGAATACGAGCGGACATGAGAAAGCCCTGGTACAACTTGGATCATTGGGTTGGAATGACCTCGTATCAATGTAATCACACGCCGGATCGGGACTCTTACCTGCTGTAACAGGGATGGTCAATGCACTCGCACATCAAATTCTGGTTAGTCGCAGTTTCTCATCATGATTTTCCCATACCCTCTCATCTCTCTCTTTCTTGTCCTCAATTCTACCATCACCTAAGCACACAAAGTTAAATAATCGCTCTCGATCTCTCCATGCCATGATCAAGAGTTCACGCAGTGTAGCCCACACACCGAGTACGGCATACACCAAGTACGGCATACACCGAGTACGGCATACACCGAGTACGGCATACAATGAGTACAGCATACACTGAGTACAGCATACACCAAGTACAGCATACACTGAGTACTGCATCATCCCAAGATCGACCGTCTCCCGCTCCCGGCCAGTCTCTCATCCCTCGGCAGGCCATATTGTTCCCAATTCTCTAGATTCGCACAATTATAAGTTAACTAATGAATAGAGTATCCGCTCCTGTCGCGCCTCCCTCCCGAACTACCGCCTCCATATTGACTGCCTCCTAATATTGCTCCAATCTCGCTCGATCATGGCCTCCAAGTGCATCTCCGAACTCACTTGATCACGGCCTCCAAGTGGATCTCCATCACAATCGATCGAGGCCTCCAAGTGCATCGCCAAAGTAGTTCGATCACCTCCTCCAATTGCATCTCCAAACTTGCTTGATGGCGGCCTCCAGGTGCTTCTCCAAAATCGCTCGATGGCGGCCTCCAACTGCATCTCCTAAGTCGCTCGATCACGGTCTCCGAGTGGATCTCCAACCTCGGTGTATCACGGCCTCCCAGCGCATCTCCAAAGTATATCGATTACAGTCTCCAAGTGTATGCCTAAACTCGCTGGATCACTGCCTCAAAGTGCATCTCTAAGTTCACTCGATCACGGTGTTGTAAAATGCTGGAGCTGGAAGCCAGACAGCCCATCATCAAAACTCCGCTGCACCTCGTATGGCATCCGAACAGGATCAGTGACAAAGACCGGTTCTGGCTCAAGGAGCGTAGGAAGAGAGTGAGAGGATCTAAAAACATTGCGTGGATCGACAAAAGCTCGGCAAGAGTGCATGGGACCAAGAGCTGGGAATGACTGAGTGTGTATTTGGTACAGTGAGATGATGTCTATCTACCACGGGGTCTCAGAAACATATACTGCCTATCGCTGAGTCCATCTCCTTTATTCTTGAATCTCTGTAAGTATATATATAGAGAGTCTCAGATAATACATGCCATAGTGTGATGTAGTGAATCTTGTGACTGTAACAAACACCAATATGATCGATGAAATGCCTTGTGGATATGGAACCCAAAGAACTACTGGTGTGAGAATATGACACCAAGTCTTCCGCAGACCAGTGCAGGTTTCAGCAGCTCCGTAATTGGACTATCCCAATAGTAAAATCTTCTAGCATCATGAATGCACCTCCATCACTGCATGTGCTTTCAGGAGCTTGTGAGAATGCTCTTGTACAGTCTGAGAGCAATTTGCAGAGCTCCAGGGGGGATTGGGACCATCTGGAAGTACTTAGAAGCACTGGTGAGGGCTACCGGAGTGTCTGGGAGGTTGCGTATAGCTTCCGGACCAAATTACATTTTGCTGATGTATGACCTCACTCACATAAATCTTTTTAATACATTTCGTCACTAATATTGCTTTTGCTTTGGCACTTGACGGTTACTTGCAGGAAGAAACCATATTTGTTGACCATCATACGGAGTGATTGACATTCTAGAACTTTCACATGGTGCGTTCGATGCTTGGTCATGCAATGATGAATTCTCCTGTCTCACAATTTGGTCACTGAAATGAAAAAAACGCTGGCAAGTAGCAAAATTGGTTATCAAATTGCTTTTCACAGTGATTAGATGTTAAAAATTACACTTTGCCTATCTATTCGTCCGCTGACACAAGAGCCGTCACCATATCTTCGTCCAAATCTGAAATATATATTGTGATTAGCTGGAGGCGATATGCAGGGGTAAAAGCTGACAGGTTCAACTCGCTACACATTCAGCAAAGGTGAGGTGTTGGGCTCTGAAGCTGGCTCAGGACTGGGTATGCTCGTGTTGGACTGTGGCTTTACCGAGCATCCCAACATATGACCGCTTCCTGGTCGAGAAGTGCATAGTGGCATTTGCGATCTCCTGCGGACCATGTCAAAACACTCCATTATCTCTCGAAATGATGTCGGTAGAGCTGCCGGAGCATTATCATCCGTTCACGGTGGAACATCTGCGGGAACCCCTAAATAGGATGTACTGTACATTTAAGCTCATTCATGTGAGTAGTCGGATATATCCTCCCATCCCAGTTGTGTCAATTCGTCGAGCTGCATCAGCCTCTGCCGAAATCTCTCCACGCACTGCTGTTTCGTTTTGGTGATTGTGCCTATCACCCAGCTGGGGTTGTCATCTTCGCTCAGTTGGCCCTACTCTATCTCTTCATTGTCCTCATCTTCGCAATCTTCCCCATTGTCAGAACTTGCAAGATCACTCAGACGTTCTCCGATAACAACAAGCATATCCTCAAATGTCTTTTTGGGGTCGCTGGTCGTCAATCCCGCGATGTCAGAATGATTCATATCTTCCTGTCCTTGCTCAACCACTGCCTATGGGTCTTCACCTTGCTTTCCTACTGCAACAGTCTCTCCCTCACCATAAATGTCAATCCATTTTTCTTTCTCTCCATTGCTTAGGAAGTGCATTTCTCATCATTTCTCTGCCGCCAGCTTCTTTTTGGATCACAAGCTGCGCAACGCCCCAAGGGCTCAGAATCTTTCTGCATCAAAGCCACTCTTGCGTTCAATCGCTTGATGACGTCAGCGGATTCACTGCTTTGTCGATTTGCCATATCTGCCCGCCGGATGTGGTGTAACGTTCTTTGTCGGAGCATTGACCATTGTAGTGTCTGTAGACATTGTTGTTGGGTGGGATGTTGGATGTTGCAATCTATGGAGAATATGGAGGCAAGCTGGGTCTTTTACGTCAAGGTTGGTATGTTGACTCATCTAGAACAAAGCAAACCCTCCCTTTTGCCTGTCAATAAAACAGGAATAGTTAGGCTAACTGTACAACATGACTTTATTGTTAGAGTCAGTTTCATGTATTGTACTGGGGATAATTTGAGAGATACATCAGCAGCAATCCTTGCCATCAGTCAATGTCCTATATATCACTAACAATCATGCGATATCAGCTGCCGTATAGCGCAATCTATCCCCACTAACAAACACACAACATTGGACCGACTTATTGCACATCTTGGGGCTGGGGGGAACCCCTGCAACTTGCAGCTTTACACTGCAGTATTCATCTTGAGTATAATGAACATGTTGGCAGCTAATTATGCCATTGTGACATGAAGCTAACTGTATACTCCTCAGGACTTCCCACTACTTTTCGTTATCACCTTCCTCTTCTGTTCGACACATGCAAATCAAGGATACACAACCACCTCACCCAGGTCCGTGCACATCCAAATCCAGTGGATTGGCAGGCGGTTTATCAAATACGTCAGTCATTGCCACACAGCAAGAACGCAGACACCAGTCAGTCCACTGTGATGCTAGAGTTAGCAACGGGTCCGGGTAACCCGCCAGCTGTCCGGTTTTTGGCCGGCGGTTCGGTTCGGTTGGGTTCCAAACCCGGCCAAAAACCCGAACCGCTTTCTCTTGGCGGGGTTGTTACCCGGACCGGACATAAACCCTTGGGTTTTGGCCGGGTTGTACCCGCACCGCAGTTCCATTTTTACTGTTGCTGCAACTTTCGCTCCAATTAAGTATTTGAGTTCTGATCGTATCATGACATGATCAGTACGTACATTGTGCAGTTCTAGTCGCTCTTTCACCTCCCACTTTCAGATTTGCAATCCGACTGATATTCATTGAGTGGCTATGAAATAAAGACGAATATTCCGCGAAATTACCGGGTTTTCGATAGCGACTCAACGAATATTGGGCAGATCACAAATCTGAAAGCGGGAGGTGAAAGAGCGGCTAGAACTGCACAATCTACGTACTGATCATGTCACGATACGATCAGAACTCAAATACTTGATTGGAGCCAAAGTTGTGTTGTTGAAATGCCGGGTTTTTGCTGGTAAAACCGGCCCATTTGCAACGGTCCGGGTTTTCGTGTGGTGAAGCCCGTTGCAACGGTTCGGTTCCGGTTCCAACCCTAACCCGGAACCGTTCTAGCGGGTTGGAACCGTTGCTAACACTATGTGATGCTGCCAATGCAGTCACCAAAAATATCACCCAGGAAGCACATTGAAAAATTGTCCATACAACTGGAAGCAGCAAGAAAATCAGCAAAATGTAACTCAGTCCAGAAGCCACACGCAAACCTCCCAGACACTCCGGTACCATTCACCAGTGCTTCTAAATACTTCCAGATGCTTCCAGGCCCCCCTGGAGCTTTCGTAAGTACTCACAGACTCTGCAAGAGCATTCTCCGGTCCTTCTGAACGCTCATGCAGTTATGGATGTGCATTTTGAACACTACCAGATTTGACTATTACGATAGTCAAATGTTGGAGCGGGTGATACCTCCGCGCAGCTCTGTGGGAGACTCGGTGCCTAATTTTCCACACAGTCGTTCCTACGATTCCATACGCACAGGCACGTCGTCGATTTTGTCTTTGTTACAGTCAAAAGATTCGCTACCTCACAATATGGCATGCATTATTTCACTATCTCTATATGTACAGATATGGTCAATCTGGCCACAAATGGTAGTCGAGTATACTCGGAAGAGCACCCTGTGACGCCTATTGCGGGAACCTAGTGATCAAACACTTGGCAGCCGCTGTGGTGAAACAACAGAGATAAAAACCAGAGAGCCCACCATCATCATTCCAGCGCACGTTTCGTGATATTGAAACTGAATTTGGGAGTGAGAGCGATTCTTGCTCCAGGGTTGTAGCACGAAGGTGGGAAGATATCATACTACCCGACCGCGAGGAAAGATGCAATTGCGTAGAGCCACAAAATCTCGGCAAGAGCAATTGTGACAAAAAGTTTGGGAAGACAGAATGTGAATTTTCATTCTGTGGCAAGATGAGATGAGAGTGAGATGATGCCTATCTACCACGGGGTCTCACGAATTTATACTCCGCAAAGCTCATTTCACCTGCATTACCGCGTCAACTGTGGATACCAACCGTAGCTCCATAGCGATGTACTTGGGGGCTGTGAGCTACCGTGTTCAAAGATGCATTTTGAGGCCAGGATCACTCGAACTCGGAGATACACTCCTAGGCCGTGAGCGAACAAGTTTGTTGATGCAATTGGAGACTGGGATTGACATAACTCAGAGATACAGTCCGACTCCGTCATTGAGCGAGTTTCGAGATTCAATTGGAGACCGACATTGTATGGACTGAGAGATGCATTTGGAGGCCGTAATCGAGGGAGTTTGGAGACACACCAGAAGGCTGGGTTCAAGCGAATATGGATATGGACAAGGAGGTTGAGATCGAGCTGGTTTGGAGATGCAATTGGAAATCGACATTGAGTGAACTGAGAGATGCACATGCAGCCTTTGATCGATCGGGTTTGGAGATGCAATTGGATATCGAGATTGAGTGAACTCAGAGATGCACAGGGAGGCTGTGATTGAGGGAGTTGGGTGATGCATTGGAGACTGAGATTGAGTGAACTCAGAGATGCACTTGGAGGCTTTGCTCAATGAAGTCTGGAGATTCACCGGGAGGCCAAAGTCTGGTTAGTTTAAAGAGGCATTTGGAGAACGATATTGAGTGAACTGAGCAATGGACTTTGAGGCCATGATCAATCGAGTTTGGAAATGCACCAGGAGGTCGAGATCGAGTGAACTGAGAGTGTTACACCATTCTAAATGGTCACTGTTCCATGGCCACCTGATATTGCTCAATCAGGATGTCAAGTTGCGATGAAATAAGGTTTATCCGAAATATACCACCACTATCGCCACCCCAATGACCACCAAGAACATGTCCCTGATCAACATCATCACGACCAACCTTCGAATGTTTTCATAGCTTCGATGGTGTGTCAATAACATGCAATCACCTATCGCTATGTTCTCTAAGGGTGAAGAGAATGAATGACGCCACCCATCTTCACCTCTTTATGCAGCAACCTTCGATTGGCATTGGTTTAGGCCAGTGGGATATGGACACTTGAGCACGATCTGAGGGAAGGCTGTTGAATGGTGCAATGAGGAAGATGGTCTGGAAGACAACAGTCTGACGGATGCCAATCAGTCTGGAGAGGTATGTCAGCATGATATTGTTGGTCTGGAAGGACTGGAGGATTGAGGGAATACGATGACTCGGAGGAAGTTCAGGCCGAGTAGTTATCAGAGCAAAGGGACTGGGGGGATAAAGTGATGGTAGTAATTTGTCTAGAGAAAGAGTAGTTAGCATTAGCAGTTAGAGCACAGAAGAAAACGGTGTGAAGACCTGTCGATTCTCCGCTGGTATAGAAGGCCACCTTCTCACGACGGAGAACAAACCTTAACAATATATTCTGATTGGAAAGCTATTCTACATTTATTCTACTCTGATTACTTTCTGCACCTGAGTGAAGCTTTGAAGTGAACCTACTATTTGTCCTTGTGAAGGTCCAATCTCAAGTCGGATAGCGATACAAGATAAGGTGATACTTGGAAGGGATTCTTCTGGTTGTGTGTAACTTGTACTCGATTTCTGAAGCGTTACACAGAGCTGCACTCCAAGGCTATGATCGAGCAAGATTGGCAGAGTACTTGGAGGCGGTTAATTTGGCGGGATACACGACTGCAGCTGAGACTCTATTGATTAGTTAACCTGTGATTGTGGGAATGTAGTGAGTTCAGTAAAACAACATCTGCCAATAGATGAGAAACTGGCTGGCAGTGGGAGACAGTCAATCCTGGGATGATGCTGTATATGAAATATGCTGTACTCAGTGTTAACTCATGATTGTGGCATGCAGACATGGAGAGGGATAACTAAACTTCATGTTCTTGGATAATGGTAGAGTTGAGCACGAGAAAGCGAAAGATCAGAGGAGTTGGGGGAATCAACATGAGAAACTGGGACTTAACAGAATTTCGTGTGCATGTCAATTTACCATGCCAGATATGGCAGGTGTGAGTCACAATCTGGCATGTAATAACACCAATCGGAGGTTTTCGAAACCGAATAAGGCCAGTCGTACTCCTGATTTCTCCTGGCCACTGGTATCCATCTTATTGTTCTCATCTTCATCTCCAATGTCTCTCTTTGTCATCCAGAACTCTAACATCATCGCAAGAATACAATGTTAGGTCATCCCTGTCTACCTCTCCATGCCATCATTTTGAGTTAACACTGAGTGAATCATAGACCGAGTACAGTATACACCAAGTACAGCATACACCGAGTCCTGCGTACACCGTGTACAGCATACACCTAAGATGGTCTGTTGTTCCATCATTTTCACAATTTTGAGTTGACCCCTGAATGTACTTTCAGCTTCCAACTTGCCTTCCTACCGATTGACCCCTACCAGCCAATTCTCCATAAGTGCTTCAAAGACAAGGTCACCTTGTCACATTCCCACAGTTCCGAGTTAAGTATGCAATGAATAGAGTTTCAGCACCTGGTGCGCCTCCCATTGATCACCTCCAGAGGGACCGCCTCAAGATTGACCACCTCCAAGTACTCGTCCAGTCTCACTCGATCACAGCCTGCTACAAGTGCATCGCCAAACTCTCTCAATCACGGCCTCAGATTGTATCTCTAAGTTGATACAATCTCCATCTCCAATTGCATCTCCGATCTCTATCGATGATGGCCTTCTGGTGCATATCTGAGTTCTCTCAATCTTGATCTCCAATTGCAACTCCAAACTCGCTGGATCACAGTCTCCCAGTGCATCTCCGAGTTTACTCAATCTTCGATCACCAATTGCATCTGCATACTCGCATTATCACGGACTCAGAGTGAATCTCTGTGTTCACTTGGTAGTCATTTTCAGGTGCACCGTGAATTGCTCTCAACTAGCGCCTGCAGCCAGTCCAGATATTATACCGTGTGTAGGTGGGTAGCTATATAGATACATAGATACATAGAGGACATTACAAACTGAGCACATCAGTTTTGAAAATTGTTGAACGATATGTAGTAGATATTATTTCCTGGCACACCAGCAGTGTTCCCAAAGAAGAGGTTTTTCCCAGACTGCTCTACTGTGATTCGAGGTGTTCCCAGACATCTTGCTGACACTTCCATGTTTGTTGCCGGTGCTCCCAGGTTTGTCGTCGACACTCCCAGGCTTGTCACCGGGGCTTGCAGGTACTCTGAAGGCCGGCAGGAATGCCCTCCTTCTAATACTCTCCTGAAATTGACTCATCTAAGTTTACACTCCACATCCTCTGAGACACTCCTGGAGGCTTCCAGTGACTAAAATACATTTTGCTGATGAATAAGAAAGAGCATGAAGTTTGATGTGGATATATCTGTACCGTGGTAAATGGCCGTCAATTAACTATATAATATACAGCGGGTGTATATTAAGAGCTATTTGACCAAGTTATTGCTGCCCGTAAAGGGAAATCTCAATGGTCAACCAAGGAATTTGGCTGCACAGGCCGCAATATCAAACATCATGATGTTGTCCGCTCCAGGCCTTTTCCGGATGAAATTCACGATAAGCATACCTGAAGGTGGAAGAAGCAGCCTTCAACCACCTCAGAGGATAATACCGGTGTGTATGTGATTGAGGTAATAGCCGGATCTCAATATTTGAACCAGCAACTAATTTTTTGTTGGTATTCAACATGTCTACTACGATGGCAAGGCAAGGAGATCGGGTACAGCTGGAACAGTCCAACATGTGCCTGGCCTTGAATATGGCCAGAATGGCCAAAGATGCATTTTCGTGTGCCGCAATAGAGTAAATACAATACCTGATCAAGAAACCTCATGCCGAGGTCCGGGAAGAGAAGATGCAGGGTGTTGAGTTTCCTAGAAATAGAAAGGAGAAGGCTGGGATGGAAAGACACACGGCTATGCTTCGTCAAAACCATATGGCCGGATGCCTTCCTTGCCAAAATGGCACTGCAAACAATCCACAGACACCCAGGACACTCAATGGGACAGCTATACCTCCACGAAACCGACGGACACAGGTGACTGTGGAGATGACTCCAGAGCCGAAGCCACCACTGCCTAGAATTGCACCTGCATCAACCGGTTGTAATTCCGGAGCTCAATCTCTTGAAATCATCAATTTGGAGGCTGGATATGCATAATCACATACATCTCTTCCCTGTGGTGAATCTTTTACTCTCGATGTATCTGGCCACGATAGCCAGGACAAGACAGATTTTGATCCAGATATGCTGACGGACAAAGAAACAGCCACTAGTTAGTACACTATCTGCTGTGTGGTAATGAAGCTGATAATTGTTTTGAAGACCACAGCAGCCTATTGCGCGGCCCTCGCAGTGATGAATAGCATTAAGCTAATGGTACAGCATTTTGGAGATTATTATTATCCTGAATTAGCGGAAATTGTAGAGTATATTTTCAAGGATAAATTTGTATGTATTATTAAAGAACAATGTAGTGATCAAGAAGAAAGCAAATGAAAACGCTAGAAATGCTGCCAAATATATGTGAATGGTTGACTAAGTCAAATGAAATGGCTGCATATTGCGAATACACCCATGGGACAAAGAGCATCAACTGAACATTAATGATTCTTGGTCATGTATGTTTGACAATCTGGGGGGCAACAGATTGCTTATAGCCATAAACAAAGTATTCGCTGCCTGTATAGGCAACCAAAAATGTGAAACGCTCTCTGCCCTATCATGAAAATGAGCGTCAACTGTGCTTCATCAATTCTTGGTCATATATCTTGGATAACCTGGTGGGTGACAGGTTAAACTTAGTCATCAAGGTAGTATTGGCTGCCTGTATAGGCAAAAGGGAAACTGAAAGGGTCTCTGCCCCAGCAGAACAATGAGTGTCACCGGAGCGTCGATGATGCTTGGTTATGTATCTTCAATCATGTGGGTGCGACAGGTTACACATAGTCACATACGAAGTATTAGCTGTCTTTACCGGCACAATTGACATTTGAACGCTCCCTGCCCCATCGAGAAATTCAGAGTCAACGGGGTGTCAACGATTGTATGTCCTTCAATTATAGTTAATCACAGCACGATGTAGCCGTTGTGGTCTATATACCGGGTTTTGAGTATTTTCATACGCTAAATGCCTCACAAATACTGAGTGGTAGCTCTGTAAATAAAATCAGACATTAATGTCCTGGAGGATGTGGTGGGATTATTCCATACACATCTGACCATAAAACTGCCATATCCTTGTTTATTGAGGCTGGAGATTAATTGCCACTCATATTACCAATGATGGCAGACTCAAAATCATTGACACTTCTTTGACGGTCATTTCCAAGATGGTGTAGAGTGCGTTTCACTTTTTCTTTTGGCTTTAAAGGCGGCCAATACTTTGTTTATGACTGTATTTAACCTGTCACACCCCAGATGATCCAAGATACATGACTAACAATTGTTGACATTCCGTTGATGCTCATTTTCAGAATGTGGTATGGCGCATGTATTTATTTGTTTTGATCATGAAAGCAGTCAGTACATCAAAAATGAACTGTGACGTACCAATATCAATATTATATGATTTTCAGTAGTATATCTGAATGCGACCATAAATGTGAAATCCGAAACGAGGATCCGAATATTGGAACTGACTGGTCTCTCCAAACCTGCGGAAACCTGCGGGTTTGCAGGTATGAGTTGTGGTGTTGCCCACCAAGAGTCAGCGGGTCTGGTTTTTGGACAGGTCTGGAACCAAACCAACTGTCAGGACACATATGCCAGAGTCCGGCTACTTAGAGATATGGTTGCACACGTGGACTCTAGTGACTAAATATGTAGACATGTAGATGTGTAGATAAGATTGTCACTAGAGATCCAAGGCTCTTGGCGAGCTGACTAGATGTACAGGCCGATTCCTTGCCCTGGACACGTCACATGCAGTCGGGGCGTTACATTATTCCTCTTAGACCTCCTGGGCTGCCAAAGCCAGTATAAAAAAAAAAAACAAAATGCATACAAAACATGAACCAATCAGCCTATGAACACAATCATACAAACCCATGAGTCCCACAGCCAATTGGTACAGCTCAACGGCGACCTTTTGTCAGAGCTGGCCCACAGGGAAAATCCACCTCCACTTGATTGAATCTGAAGGTTGTAAAAACCTATGCTGACGCCATTTGTACCAGACTGATATCCAACGAAGAGAATGAGAGATGAGAGAAACAAGAAACATCCAAAAGTTATCCCATCCTCAATATCTCCACTTACGAACCCATACTCCACCGACCATCCTTAACTGTAGCGCGTATATCTCGGCGTAGATTATTGTCGGAATCATCACGGTGGTAGAGTATCTGCTCATCACTTAGCATCAATGGGAGCTTCAGCTGACGGCATTGGTTGTAGCCTTTGGCGAGCATCAATCGTATACATCAATCACGTCTTATTCCTTGATATCCAACATGTATGCTTCTCTATAATGTAATACTTACCAGGTTCAAGCGCACTGGCACATTCTTAGCTCTGTGCAGTGCTTCCGTAAGCTCTATAGAGTATAACGTGGAGCCCGTTGGTATCGGTTCTCAGCATTGACTCGTAGGTTCATCTTGATACGGGAATCATCCCTTGAACTCCCCTTCAGGGACCATCCTGTCGGCTTCATATATACGGTCTCCATTGGGAGTTTCTGTATTATGGTAGCCGATTTCTCGATAGACATTTCGGTAGACCTTTCGGTAAACTTTTTTGTGGGCTTTGACTTGTGGGTAGACTTCACGATAGACTTCTTAGCCGACATATTGGTGGGCTTCAACTTGTTTGTAGGACTTGATTGTGTAGACACTGCTATCTCCCCCTGTTGAAAGATTGTTGCTTTGCCGAGGACTTATATATATATCAATTGTCGATTTCCTTTGGTTCCCCTTTCACTCCATCTGCAGACTATCGTTCTTTGCCTTCAGTGCGTTCTTAGTCAACTTCTCTGTGGCCATCTTGGTAGGCAGCTTCTGTTGAATATCCATTGGCTTCTTGGGAGTAATGTGGTAGGCTTCAGGCAACGTGGTTCAGCATTATGTTCGATATGGCGTTCCGCGATAGAGCCTTGATGCTTCGGTACGCCATTTGTTACACACCTCCATCAGTGGCCCTCCCCGGTTGGGCTCCCTGTAATCCTCTCGTTCGATCTCCATGTGAAGTCTTTCAGCAATAATATCCTTACCTGTGAGACCTCGGTAATCATCTGTTGGTAGCTATCTCGACTGTTTCTTGTTATGTTGTTCGGTAAGCTGTGTTGACGTTGTCCATCTCCTTGAAGACGGATTCAGTAGCCATAATGAAGTCGTTTGCTATCTCGTTCGGGACTGCATCCACTCCCTGCGTATCATCACCATCGCTATCGCCATCGCGATTGGTCTATCTAACTTGTAAGCATCCCAATAACCAGTCATACTGACTATACTTACAACTGTGCAAGCACGCGAGCTCTCCCAATTCTTTGTGGAAAACTCCGCAGGCTCAGCCCATCAGTGATCATGGTTGCAGCGTTGGAAAATCATTCAGTAGTGATATTTGTACTGCGTATATATCCTCCCTTCGTAGATCAGGGCCTCTGACACGACTTTCCAATCCTTATTCGAGTCCATTGCATCCTCTGCTATACCATTCTCCAAGGTCAGGGTAGACGACCATTGAGATATCGACGAATTCCTTTGTCACGTCGGTATCCAGTGTGTCTGTAGCCTGGGCTGTCTTCATACGCAGTACTCAACGGGAGGTTCAACGGGTGCTAAAGTGGCTAAAGCTCATGCATTAGGTCTCTCATATCCGATATAGTAATCAGATCATCTGGAGGGTCCATCTGCCGGGTTCCTGTTTCCTGCAAGATGCTGCTTGGGTGATTGAGGCCGGCTACCGCTCAACCTCAGTGATATATCGTTGTATGTTAATACTCGCTTCTGGGTCAATATCCAGTGATGATTGTATTATTCGATCACTCAGGAGCCATTTTATCTCAGGCCAGTCTGTACGTCGTGATATCTCAAATAGAGATTGCACCAATCCGTACAACTGCTTCTGCTCTATCATCTGCATTAGCGAAGGAATCAACAGCGGATAGAGGCGATGAAGGGTAAAATCCATGAGGCCTTGTCATTAGCGGTTCACCCTTGAATGGACAAAGCCCCGCCGTCCAGTCACTCCCTTCTTGCGTCAGCAAACCAGTAGCAGTCATCCAAGGTTTCCATGAGGATGCTCTTCTGCCGCAACTACTGCCGTTACTCCTTGCTCGCTCATCAAGCATACGAGAGTTACCACTTCTGAGGTATAGCCTCGGTGGTTCCACTCTACCGCAGCTCTACCACTTCTATTCGCAAGCACCATACGTTGTGGCTAATGCCCGGTCTGGGACGATGCCAGTTGGTTGACAACTGGACAATTGTGAGTTTTACTCCTCACAGGGTCTACAGGATCAGCAGTCAATTGCTGTCCAAACCCCATGGTTTTTTACCAACAACTAGTTCTGAGCTGGAACTGTAAGAGCTCAAAATTTACATTGCTTGCATTTTCCTCACCCGTGGACAGGTGATCCTCATCTCAAAGTGGGCGGTATAAATCGCTTCCAGATCAAGAAGTCTCGGTATTTGTGGGCCCCCAGTGCTAGTCATTGGGACACCCGGTTACCATCGCGAGGGAGAGAAAAGCTGGCAGTACACATAGCACTGCAGGATCAATTGGGAATTCGCTCGGCCGGGATCGACATTGGTGGTGTCAATTTGAAGGATAGAATCTTCCTTCTTGAAGCTTACTGAGTGATTGTGGTGGGTATTACCCGAAATCGTACGTGGACATCAAGTATCAGCTCACAATATCCTCATTCTCATTATATGTGATCTCCGTATGCGCAGCTTTGAGGGGTAATATAGTCATAATCATCTATCGCGGTCTCTACATCACTTGGTGCTGCTCAATTGACTGCAGTCAAAGGTAATTGTGTGCATAGAACTAGGATGTATGCGATTTCCTTTTGTTGCACGTGTGTAGGAGTTGTCTCTCTACTTGAAGCAATTGTTGACATTGTTGGCCTGTAACGCATCTCGCTACCGAGTGCATCTCCGAAATTGTCTCTGCTTTTGACAGTTCACGTGGTAATAGGATCAACATCTTCAGACTTGTTGCTCGTGAAATCTGTAGTTATCTGGACTCGTGTCACAGTGTATTATTGAATTGTTGACTTGGTATTCTTGCCCGTCGAAATAGGTGTAAAGTTGCAAATCCCGTGAAAGAAGAATATCCGTTTACGGAAAAAGCGATAGTGGTGTAACGATGCATATGCTAGCATCCGGCTGCATAGGAATATAGTTGCACACATGGATACGAGTGACTATGTATATAGAGGTGTAGAGTTGTAGGTAAGATTATCGGTAGAGATCCAAGGGTCGTAGCGAGCCAACTATATGGAATGGCCTTGACCTGGCCCTGGACACGTCACGTGCAGTCGTGCCAATACACTGACTCATTTTTACAGTTACAACCTGGACCACTGTAGGGTTACCCAGACCCATTGCTAACACGATTAAGGGAAAACATTGATTATTCGCCACTCTCCATTAGCAAAATGTATCTTAGTTACTGGAAGCGTCCAGGAGAGTCTGAGAGTATGTGCAGTGTAAACTGAGATGAGTCAATTGCAGGAGAGCATCAGATCGTAGGAGGGTATTCCTGCCGGGCTTCGGAGTCACTGGGTCCTCTTTTGACTGCTATCGCAGTACCCTTGGCGCCATTGTGATAGGATTGAGAACACCTCAGAGCCCCGGAAAGAACCATGTGTGCACGTGGGAGCACCAGGGAGCGCTGGCGCAAAGTTTGTGAGGGCTGGCAACATGCTTGGGAGCGTGGACAACAGGTCTGGAAACACCAACGATATGCCTGGGAGAGGCTACGACACGCCTGGGAGCACCTGGGAGCACCTCGAATCACTGTCACCCAGTCTGGGAAGAGTACATTATCTTTGGGCACATTGCAGGTGCACCTGGAAATCATAGCAACTACGTATTGTTTAAAGATTTCAAATCTCATGTATTCAGTTTGTGTTCGCATGTATCAATCTATATAGCTACCAATCTACACACAGTATATCTTGACTGGCTGGAGGCAGTGCTTGAGAGCAAGTCGAGGTGCGTCTGAACTTGACAATTCAGTGAACTCAGAAATACACTCGAAGGCTATTCTCGAGAAAGTTTGGAGATACACTTGAAGGCATTGATGGTGCAAACTTGTAGGCCGTAATCGAGGAAGTTTGGTCGTTCACTTGGAGGCTGTGATTGAGCGAGTTTGGGGATGCATTTAGAGGCTATGATCGGGCGAACTTGGAGGCTGTGATTGAGCGAGTTTGGAGATACATTTGGAGGCCGTGATTGAGCAACATTGCAGCAACACTTGGAGGCCGGAATCAAGTGAGTTTTGTGATACACTATGGAGGCCATGATCCAGCGAGATTGGAAGAGTACTTGGAGGCAGTCGATTGATGGCGTGCCTGGTGCTGAGACTCTATTAATCAGTTAGTTGAATTGGAAATATGGGCATGAGATGAGGTGACTTTCCCCTTGACCTCTCATGGCGAGCTGGTTGATGGCAGTTGATTGTATAGGAAGGCACACCAGATGCTGATGCGACATTCAGGGGTTAACTCTGAATCATGAGAATAAAGCAAAGATAAACAATGTTTGTTGGACGCTGCATTGAGTGTATGCTGTATTCAGTATTTGCTGAACTCGGTGTATTGTGTACTCATTGTATGCTGTACTTTATGTATGCTGTACTCGGTGTATGCTGTACTCGGTGTATGCTGTACTCGGTGTATGCTGTACTCGATGTATGCTGTACTTGGTGTATGCTGTACTCTGTGTATGCTGTACTCGATGTATGCTGTACTCGGTGTATGCTGTACTCGGTGTATACTGTCCTCGGTGTATACTGTACTCGGTGTATGCTGTACTCGGTGTATGCTGTACTCGGTGTATACTGTCCTCGGTGTATACTGTACTCGGTGTATGCTGTACTCGGTGTATGCTGTACTCGGTGTATGCTGTACTCGGTGTATGCTGTACTCTGTGTATATTGTACTCAGTGTATGCTTTAACTAGGTGTCAACTGATATAATGGCATGGTGAGATAGAGCGGGATGACTTAATGTTGTATTCTGCGATTATGGTTGAATTGTGGACAAGATAAAGAGAAATGGTGGATGCAGATGACAACCATGTGGAAGATATGAGGGGATATGAGAAATCAGGTGTAGGACTTGCCTAATTGGGCTGGAAAGACCTCAAATTGATGTAATTATACACTGGATCGCGAATCGTACCTGCTGTATCAGAGATGGAACATTGACACCCCCACAAAATTCTCTGGTGTCCCAGTTACTTATGATGATTTCCCCCATCATGATCTCATTTCACTCGTTCTCGTTCGTTCAACTCTGCAGTCACCTAAGAACACAACGTTGAGTCATCGCTCACTAGCTTTCCATGGCATGATCAAGAGTTAACACCGAGTAAAGTATACACCAAGTACAGCATACACTGAAGACTGTACAGACCGCATACTGCATCATCTGAAGATCGATTATCCCCAGCTCCCATCCTGTATTCCAGCCAACGTTGCTGTAGTCAATTCTCTACATTCCCATAATTCGGAGATAACCAAAGATTATTGACTCAGCTTCCATCAAACGTGCCTCCCGATCTACCGCCTCCAGATTCACTGTATCCCGATTCACTGGCTCCAGATTGACTGTCTTCCGATTGGGTGCCTTCTGATCAATCGCCTCCAGATCAGTCGCCTCCAGATCAATCACCTCCAGATCAACCGCTTCCAACTACATCTCCAATCTTGATAGATTATAGCCTCCAAGTGCATCTCCCAATACGCTCAATTACGGCTTCCAAGTGCATCTCTGAGTTCACTTGATCTCAGCTTGCAAGTGTATCTCTAAACTTGCTCAATCACAGCTTCCAAGTGCATTTTGGAGTTCACTTGATCTCGGCCTCCAAGTGCATCTCCAAACTCGCTCAATCACGGCTTCCAAGTGACTCTCTGTGTTAGCTCGATCTCTTGATCTCCAAGTGCATCTACAAATTCGCTTGATCTCGGCATCCAAGTGCATCTCTGAGTTCACTCGATCTCAGTATTCCAAGTGCGTCTCCAAACGCGCTCGATCATGGCCTCAAAGTACATCTTCAAGGAGCGACGGCGGTTGTACAGAGATACAGGGATAACGGCGGTAGACAGAGTGACGGGGAGTATATATTCGCTAGACCCCGGGGTACATAGACATCTCATTTCCATCTCATCTTATCATACAATGAAAATACACACTCTATCTTTCCCAACTTCTGGTCTCACTCGCTCTGTCGGAGATTTCGTGGATTCACGCAATTGCGTGGATCCTCAACGCCAGGTAGTATCATATCTTCTCACCCGATTCCTATGCTCCTCGAACCAGAACCACTTTTTCTGATGAATTCCGTTTGGATGTCGCGAGAGGTGCGGTGGAGTGTTGATGGTGGGCTCTGCCGTCTAGCTCCATCGTTTTACCACAACGGCCGCCGAGTGGTGCATCGCTAAGTTCTCTCAATGAGCGTGTCCAGGTGCTCCTCCGATTATGCTCGAGTACCATCTGCGGCCACATCGGCAAAAGTGCAAATCGACTATAGGCTGCGCTACGCGCACACGCGCAGCTCATAGCAAGCTTCCTGTAGACCCCTGCGCGACGCGCAGCCTATAGTCATCTATAGTCGATTCATAGAGATGTGCGCGTGGGCCTATGGAACTATATACGGCTGCCGGCCAGAGATGGACCTATACTTGTCTTTACTGGTCTTCGCTGTTATACCGGTACTGTACACTCTATCGCTGCGAGTCTGCATGAGAGCCCACTGGCGATTGAAAGGCTGCTCTAGAGGCTGCTTGAGAGCCTGCTTGAGAGCCTGCTTGAGAGCCTGATTGAGAGCCTGATTGAGAGAGCCGAGCTTCGGGAGGAGTAGAGTTTTCCACTGGAAGCTTTTGGCCGATGGCAAACTCTGAGTTTGTGGAAGCTTTGGCTAATCGAAGCCTCTAAGTCTGTGGAAGCTTTGGCTACTAGAAGGCTCTAAGTCTGTGGAAGCTTTGATGCTGACGTTGACGTAGCCAACCTACTTGTATAAGTACTTCTGGTACTATGATCACTATCACCAACACCATCGCCATCGCCATCGCCATCGCCTTCGCCATCGCCATCGCCATCATCTCCATCAGCCCCAGACCGAATGCGCACACATACACCCACAATCAATGGGAAGCGGGTACCAGATTCCGCTGGAAAATCTGAATCGGAGATCTGCTCTCCCAAGTTCGAATTGTCTACCTTTCCTGTGGAATCTAAGGCTGCAATTGTCAACAACATGACCATGAGGCATCGTGAGATCTTGTCAAGGTGGCCGCGCTAAAGATAAGGTTCAGACTATGATATCGACCGACGTCATGATTTCGGCCACCATACGCCGCCCGCCCGACGCCACCTGCCTCAGGCCTCCCGGTGCCTGCAACTCAGCAAGTCTCTGGATCGACACCCGCCACCCGCCACCAGCCTCACGTCTCCCGGTGCCTGGCGCCTGCAACTCAGCCAGTCTCTGGACCGAGCACACAGGAGCATACATCGGAGCATATAGTCAAGTGAGATTGGGAGTGTCTTGCCTCTAGAGAGTGTATGTGGGAGCGTAGAGCCACGTAGGCTGGGAGTATGTCATCGAGTGCAATTAGGAGTGTACTTGAGAGCGACTCGGAGGTGTACTGGGGTGCGTACTCGGAAGTGTTCTTGGGAGTGTCTTGAGAGCTGACTTGGGAGCGTACAGTCAAGCTGGCTGGGAGTGTGTCATCAAGTGCAATTGGGAGTGTGCTTGAGAACGTCTTGAGAGCTCACTTGAGAGCGTACAGTCAAGCAGGCTGGGAGTGTGCCATCGAGTACAATTGGGAGTGTACTTCAGAGCGTACTCGGGAGTGTACTTGAGAGCGACTCGGAGGTGTACTTGGGTGCGTACTCAGAGGTGTTCTTGGGAGCGTCTTGAGAGCTTACTTGGGAGCGTATAGTCAAGCACGCTGGGAGTGTGCCATCGAGAGCAATTGGGAGCGTATAGTAAAGCAGACTGGGAGTGTGCAACCGAGTGCAATCAGGAGCGTACTTCAGAGCGTAGATGGGAGCGTGCAACATGCAATGAAGTGAATCTGGCAGCATGCTTTCAAGTTGTATGCAGCGTGATGTATAGTATCCAGTGCACAAAATCGCCTGCGTATCATAGTGATCTAGTCAACGCGTAGGTCCATAGGACCTCATAGTGCCACGCGTCAAATATGCTATGAATTACCGTCCCAAAAACAGCTTCTCTATGAGTTACGCGTCGCGTAAGGTCATTTTTCCCGGTGCAGATTGACCATATCTATATATATAGAGAGACTTAAATAATACATGCCATATTATGATGTAGCGAATCTGGTGACTGTTATTGAAAATACGGGAGTATCTACATTTCTCTTACTAATATTTGTACCTTTCTTTTTATTCTCCATAAATATGGAAGGTCTTTGTGGATAAGAATAATGTGGTGTGTTAATACTATTGTTATCTGTTATCTTCAGATGTCTAGAAAGTTCCGGTTAGAACTTGTCTAGAATCTTCTTTTTTGTTCCGTTGGAAAGGGATTTATCAGCGCTGATCTTTTAGAATGCGCCTAGATGGTTCTAATGGTTTCCTTACGGTTCTTGTTTATAATTATGTACAGTTGAAGAGTTTGTCTTTACTGTTTTAGGATATTGTTCCGCCACCATGGTCATGGACAATCACTCCTTTGTTTATGTATATATAGATACTGTTTCTCCGGTTAGAGAACAGTTCTTTAGACTTGCTCTGACATCGATAAGAATACAATATCAACTTCTTGATACCTCCTATTTCAGTATTATATGATCTTGTTTCAAACACTTCTCTACTTCGTTACTTTTATCATATTATTGCTTCGAATTCTCTTCGTTAGATTTTAACCAATCTATCTGTACTTTCGCGTCCCATTCAATCAACTGTAACAGACGAATATGATCAGACGAAATGCCTTGTGGATATGCAAGAACCTCTGCTGTGAGAATACGGGACCAAGTCTCCTGCAGAGCTGCGCAGCGGTCTCGGCTGCTCTCGAAGTCTCCTGCAGAGCTGTGCAGCGGTGTCAGCTTCTCTCGAAGTCTCCCACAGATCTGCGCAGAGGTCTCAGGACCTCCAAAATTTGACTATTCTATAAGTCAAATATCGAAGCATCCTGAATGCACCTCCATCACTGCAGGTGCTTTCAGGAACACCTAAGAATGCTCTTGCAGAGTCTGAGAGCAGTTTGCTTAGCTCCAGGGGGGTCTGGGAGGATCTAGAAGTACTAACAAACACTGGTGAGGTCGCCCGGAGTGTCTGGGAGGATTGTGTGTTGCTTCCGGACCGATTTACATTTTGCTGATGTCTGCCATCCTCAGTCACATAATACCAGATATGTAACACACTGTGCCGCTGGTGTACATGTGCTGGAGAGAAGTTAATGGTCTGATACATGGTGCTGCTGCAGGGGCTGATGCCGCCTCTATATATCTTGAGTCTTTATCCTTCTGGCTTCTCTGTAATATAACATATACAGCCACAGTTCTCCCCAACTTCAATATCGTAAAACAGTGTGTTACATCAAGACATATCATACGGGCTTGCTGGACTGGCTCTCATACATCCTGATCGCGATGGCTATCACACGGGCTGATAGATATCACTCTGATGGAGGCCGACAGATCGACTCACGTGTGGACTATTGGTGTTCAGCCGTGTCTACAATCAGATGAATATGTGCGTGCTCATACAGTATATGTATCGCCTCCTCGCCCTCTGCGATAGTAGAATCAAGCTTGACTATACATAATTATATCAACAGGTTATGAGCCTGGCTATCACTGACTCATTAGAACCTGTAACCTTAAGAACCCTACACCCCATCACTGTAGCAACCGCTGCACAACCAACAGAACAACTCAAGACCATTTCCACAATCTCTGAATGATATCCTTCATAACCCTGTTGGACCCTGCCATCAACAAGACCAACCAGGGTGATATTTAGTAACTCACTCATGCTGTAAAGGCATATGCCCGTGTATGGCCTCGTAGGATGGTATATCAGTAGATACGGTTGCAAAGGTGGATGTCAATATTGTATAGTAGTATAAAGGTAAATAAGGTAAGATTATCGCTAGAGATCTAAGGCTCGTGGCGAGCCGACTATATATAAAGTGGGTGTTACCCGGTCCTGGACACGTCACGTGCAGCCGTGCCATTACATTATCCCCCTCTTTAGGTGCAGACCCCCTGGGCTGCATAAACCCGTACAAGTGTAAAAATGAATGGAAACAATCAACCAACCGTTCAACGTACGCAAACGTACGAACCCATAAGTCCCACAATCGATCAGTACCATATGGTAGCCATTCGGCGGATCCGGCGCACGTGGAAACTCCACCTCCACTTGACTTATCTCCGGAGGTGGTAAAAACCCGTGCCGACGCCATTTGTACTGGGCCGAGATCTAAAGAAGTAAAGAAGTAAAGAGAAGAGGAGAAAAGAGAAAGAAGGAACATCCAACGTAACACCGTCCTCCATATCTCCACCTCAGGAATGTCCGGCATCCGACCATCCAATCTCGCACTCGTAACTTGTACCAAGTGTCGGTCATTGTCGGAATTAGACACAGTAATCTCGGTGAAATCCCCAATCATTGTATGAGTCTCGTCTTGACTCGGCGGCATCGATGGTGGCTTCCGCTCGCTGCTCATCATCATCATCGCCATCGCCATCGCATCGGTATATCTAACTTGTAAGCATCCTAGTAACCGGTCATACTCACCATATATATTCAAGTGCGCTAGCACTCAAGATTTCCCAATTCCTCGTGAACAACTCCGCAGGCCCAGCCCATCAGCGATCATTGTTGCTGCTTTGGACGCTGCTTCGGTAGTCATTCGCGCTCAGTCAGCACGGGTGAAGCGTGTTTGACTTCTGGGCGTGGATTGTAGCTGCTGCTCTCGGTATCATAGCCGTCGGTGATGGTCAATCATATATGACCTCGTATCTATCTCATAAGCTTCTCATGAAATCGTCATTCATATCATATATATTCAAGCGCGGTTGCACTCTCCAGACCCTCGTGCATAGCTTTGTAGGCCAGCCTCGATATCATCTCTTGCAGCTGGTGGCTCTCACACGGTGCCCGTCAGTAGTTATATTCATCCTCCTTGAGCATCGGCCAAGCAGGCTTATAGGCCTCCGGTATAATCGTGCGGCATTCCTTTCGGTAAGCCATTTGGTAAACATCCCAGTCGGTGCCTTCGGTAGAGGGCTCCCGATAATCCTCTTATTCAATCCCAATTTGGAGTCCTTCGACCGTGATCTTGGTCGCTGCGAAATCTCAGTGATCATCTCTTGGTAGTTGTCTCAACTGTCTCTCATGATGCCGTTCGGTAGACTATTTGGTACATTCGGAGATCATTTTTCGGTCTCGTTCGGAACAGCTTCGGTAGACATAATTGCACTCGTTCGGCATAGATCAAGCGAACTTGACCTCCTTCTCATCATCTTTCCGGTGCATTTGCAGTCGCACTGATCATCCTCCTAGTCGGTGCACTGGTAGGTACACTTGACATCCGCCCTGTGCTCGGTGCACTTATCATCTCCAATTGCTGGTTGCGCTCGCCGGCTTTACTCAGGGTATGCTTTCCGCTCCTTCTCCAAGTGTGCTTGCTGTCACTTGTCTGGGTATCCGTATCATCGTTTTCTGAATTCACTTGTCGTTTCATCTCTAGGTGCATTGGTTGACTCCTCTCCACCTAAGCTTGTTGACTAATCTCCAGCTGCGATTCTCTACCGGTAAGTGCGCTCCAAGGTGCTTCCTCCCAGCACTTCCGGTACGGTGATTGCTTGCAGTAGGGTTGGTTTTGATTCCGGTACGGTCATCCCCCTTTTGTACGTCGTAGCTCTGCAGACGACTAATCCATTACGGCTTCTTCGGGTGCCAGATCGGTTGGTTAGGCTTGATTCCGAAGTTGTTTTCCAGTAGCAGCTGCGTATCTCGGGATTGTCGAGACTGAGTCGGGATCGCCGAGACTGAGTCGGGATCTCATACGGGATTGTAACTTGGGCATTGGCTTATTGATTCTTCCGTAGGTGCGTTTGCCATCACTTCTCTGCGTGCACTTTTCGCCGTTCTCGGAGTACAATTGTTGCTTCTTCTCCATGTGCACTTGCCGCTGCTAGCCTTCTCTATTGGTAAATGTGTTTCACAGTGCTTCGTTCCTGCACTTCCGGTACGGTAATTGTTCGCGGTAAGGATTGTTGCGATTCCGGTACTGTCATCCCCCTCTTTAAAGATCGTTGCTCCGCCAGAGATTAATCTTGTACGGCTTGTGCGGTATCGGCATTGTAGCTGTGACTCGGGATCTGATTCGGGATCGTATTCGGCATTGGAATTCGGGCATACAGGTGCATGATTCGGTATCTCTGAATAGTGCTCTGAGTAGTGCTCGGTATCGTACTCGGTGGAGCCATGCCGCCGGTACATCGTGTATCTGCATATCTGCGCTCGATTGTAACTTCGTAGTTTGAAATCATAGTAACTGATCTCGAGAAGGGTATAACTTCGCATAACCGCAATATCTTCATAAAAGGGAAGGAGATTGATTCTCATCCGTCCCCCATGATCCATCTCCTGAGATCCATCTCCTGTTATCCGCCTCCTGTCATCCACCTCGGTCATCCATCCATGTCCGGTCGCGATCCATATCATGCCGCGATCCATCTCCGGACGGGGTCCATCTCTTGTCATCCATCTCCGGCCACAATCCCTCTCTGTCGGCGATCCATCTCCGGCCGTGATCCAGTTGGTTCCAGCCATTCGTTTCTTCTATGTGCGTAAATGCGCTCCTATGAGCCGCATTCCGTGGCTTCTCCTGTAGCTCTGTAAGTTTTCTAAAGGTCATTGTTACTGACCTCCATAATGTCCGTCTTCCGTTGACTCTTCATCGCAGTCCCATAATCCATCCGGTGACATATTGTCCATTATAAGAAAATACCCACTCATCGATCCGTCCATATGGCATGGGATCTTTAAGTCCAAATCCATGATCCGGCCTCGTGAGCACGTGATCTTAATCCACGCAATTGCGTGAATATCGCTCCACCCAACTCCGAGAAGTTGTAAATCCGCCCATATGGCAAATTGTAGCCGGGCTCCAAATTAATTGCAATTGACCGATGCGGCGGGAGTGTCTCCGCCTTGGCTTTGCTGAACCTCCACGAAATCTCCGTATATCGCTGGATAAGTCCTCCATCGTCTGTAGGCACCATCTTTGTCGTGGTACCGGCTCCATCTGCAAACGTTAGTTCTCAATTCATAATAGATATATATGGAGCGGTAAGGAGGAATATCCAGGAGCCCGGATTTAAAACGGTTCGCCCATGCAAGAGCCAAGCCCCGCCGTCCAGTACTCCCTTCGTGTCTCGGCGTGCCGGTAGCAGTCATTCAAGGTTCCCATGTGGACGCTCTTCTGCCGCAACTACCGCCGCTGCTCCCTGCTCGCCCGTCCAGTGCCTGGTGCCTATCTCACGGTTCACCACTAGAGATGCTTTCCACGGTCACTCCCAGCAGCCCTATACGAACTCCCACTCTTAGGAAGAACGTCCAAACGACCTCCTCACTGGCCAGTTGATCGTCAATAGCAGTAGCTCCAAGTATTT